>JAABUQ010000239.1_pt1 | contig 123576 bp, 107 predicted proteins | sample 5560001 | NCBI WGS metagenome assembly JAABUQ01 (sample SAMN10711888, study PRJNA513371) | rock metagenome | isolation source: Antarctica rocks | place: Antarctica: Victoria Land, Finger Mt nord | collected 2015-12-18 | reverse complement strand
TTCTCGAAGCTGGACGCGATGCATGACAACTGCCTGCGCTTATTTTTGGACGAATACAACCAGCCGAATTACCAGCAGCCAAGCAGGCGTAAACACAATGCCGCCAAACGTTATTGAGCCACTACCCCGGCAGGTACTGCCGGGGGTGGGGGCTATCCTATGACCATTGCCCTCGCCCTCATCCTGCACCCCACCGACGGCACACTGCTGATCGCACAGCGCAAAGACGGCGTCCATCAAGGCGGCTTGTGGGAGTTCCCCGGCGGCAAATGCCTTCCCGGCGAAGCCCCTGCCGACTGCGCCCTGCGCGAAACCCTGGAAGAAACCGGCTTGGAAGTGAGCGTTCTGGAAGCCTGGCCGGAAATCACGCACGTCTACCCCGACCGAACCGTCACTCTGCACCCGTTTTTATGCCAAGCCGCCGGCAGCGACGCCCAGCCCAGGGAAAGCAAGCGCGTTGTCTGGGTTCCGCTGGCGGACCTTCAGAACTACCTGTTTCCTGCCGCCAATGCCCCCCTGATTGCGCGTCTGCAAGCCAATCCACGCGGCTTTACCGGGTGACGCCCCTTTGGCTCCAGCCCATAATAAAGCGTGATGAATGAGCTTCTTTCCGCAAAACCGCGTGTTCTCCTCGTGGACCATGAGCCGATGAGCCGGACGCTGCTGGACGCCGTTCTGCGAACCGACGACTGGTACGAGGTGCTGACCGCCTGCGACGGGCGGCAGGCGCTGGAGACTGCGCGGACGGTCCGCTTAGACATGGTCATGCTTTCCCCGCTGCTGCCCGGCGACCTCGACGGCCTCGCAGTTTGCCGGGCATTGCGGGCCGAGAAACGAACCTGCCGCCTCCCGATCTTGATGATTACGCCCCAGACGACGACTCAGGAGCGTGTTCACGGCTACGAGGCGGGGGCGGATGATTTCGTGACCAAACCGTTCAACCGGATCGAGCTGCTGGCCCGTGTCCGGTCGCTGCTGCGGATCAAAACGCTGAACGACCAGCTCGACGAAGTGGAAGATGTCGTTTATTCCCTGAGCCGGGCGCTTGAAGCACGGGAAGGCGAGACCGAAGGCAGCGGCGGTACGGAGCGGGTCACGGCGTATACCCAGGCGCTGGGGCGGGCGCTGGACCTGCCCGATGAGTGCCTGCGGCTGCTGAGGCAGGCGGCTTTGCTGCGCGACATCGGCAAGATCGGCCTGCCGGACCGGCTGCTCCAAAAGCCGGATGCCCTGAGCGACGGCGAGCGGCAGACAATGCAGGCGCACGCCGTGCTGGGCGAGCGGATCATCGCGCCGCTGCCCTCAACCGCTGCCCTGCTGCCGATTATCCGCCACCACCATGAGCGCTGGGACGGCAAAGGCTACCCCGATGGCCTGGCGGGCGAGCAGATCCCGCTCGGCGCACGCATCATCGCGATTGCCGATGCCTACAATGCGATGCTTTCTCCTCGTCTTTACCGGGCAGCCCTGACGCCTGAAAGGGCCTTGCAGACCCTGCTGGCTGGGGCGGGACGCCAGTGGGATGCGCGTCTTGTTTCCCTGTTCGCCGCCTGGGCGAGCCGGCTGCGCCCTCTCCCCACTGCAAAATAGCCTGTCTGCTGCTGAGGCGATTAAGAACAGCAGCAGATGGGTACTAACCCAGTTCAAGCAGCCAACCAGTCCAAATAATTTTATATAAATGTAAGCGTAATTACTGAAAATACACGAGATATTTGTGACAATTAAGGGCTTGACTCCGTAAAAGAAGAACAGAGTCTGGCATTTGTTGGAACTCAGGCTGCGCTGAGTGTGTTTAATTATCAGTAACTTATTTTTTCTATGTTGACTTTTCTATGTTGACTGTGTGACTGGGGCAAGGGGGACATCAATGGCGAGCAATACGGCATTACGGGACAATTTGGAAGCGGCAGCGTCGCCGCACGGCTTGACGGGGTCCAGCGAGCGTCGCCAGGGATCGGAGTACGATGAGTCGCCGCTGGCGGCAGGCGGGGCCTTGGACGACCCCGATGCCATCCGCTTCCTCGCGCTGGCGGCAGGCGGGGACGACGACATGGGCAGCCCGCTGATGGACACCGCATCGGGCGACGACGAGGCGGAAGAACTGGCGGAAGACGAGCCGCAGGAGACGGTTTATGCGCCGGTGGAAGAAAACCCACGCGACGAATCGCTCCAGATGTGGATGCGGAAGACCAAAAGCACGAAGCTTTTGAGCGCGGCCGAAGAAATTGACCTGGCGCGGAAGGTCGCCGACGGCGACCAGCGGGCGAAGGACGTTTTGACCGAGGCGAACCTGCGCCTTGTCGTGTCCATTGCCCGCCGCTACTCGGTGCCGGGCATCAGCCTGGCCGATCTGATTCAGGAAGGCAACATCGGCCTGATCCGTGCGGTCGAGAAGTTCGACTACACGAAAGGCTACCGGTTCAGCACCTATGCGACCTGGTGGATTCGCCGGGCGATTGCTCGTGCGGTCATCAACCAGGGCCGGACCATTCGCATTCCGGTGTATGTTGCCGAGACGATCCACAAGCTGGTTCGCACTGAGGGCCTCTTGCGCCAGCAGCTCTCGCGGGAGCCGACCCAGGACGAGCTGGCCGCCGAAATGGAAGTGCCGGTCGAGCGGGTGAACGAGATCAAGCGGATCGCATCCGAGCCGCTGTCGCTGGAAACGCCGGTCGGCGAGAAGGACTCGGCCCAGCTTGCGGACTTCATTCAAAGCAACGCCAACCAGTCGCCGTCGGACGCCGCCGTGAACCTCATTCGGCGCGAGCAGCTTGACGCGGTACTGGACAAGCTGACCCCGCGCGAGCGTGACGTTGTCCGAATGCGCTTCGGCCTCGACGACGGCTACGCGCACACGCTCGAAGAAGTCGGCCAGCGCTTCGCCGTCACCCGCGAGCGCGTCCGCCAGATCGAGCTTCGCGCTCTAAAGAAGCTCCGCCGCATGGGTCCGGTAGACATCCGGGCCTAAGCAGACAATCGAAAAGCCTCCGTTCCCAACGAGCGGAGGCTTTTTTCGTAGAAAGAGGACACGATGGACGCAGTTTCTAGTGAAGAACAGTCACAAATAATCTCGCCTGACCATAATGAGAACAACGGTCGGTCCGCGCCCATCAACTCTGGCTGGCCGGTACCTGAATTCAAACACAACCTCGGTGACAACCCGTTGTGGCCTGAGTTTTTAAACGAGCTAAAGGCTCAGCGCGAAGCAGACATCGCAGATTCGAATCGTTTAGCGGATTTGGAACTGGAAAAAGAAGAGACGGCATAGATGCCTTACCTGCTGGACACAGACTCAGCCTCTTTGGCTTTTCGCGGCAATGCGCGTATCCGTACACGCATCCGGCAAGCCCCGAACCCTGGGATCTGGTTAAGCGCCATTGCTGCGGAAGAAATCATGCAGGGCGCTCTCGGTTCAGTTAATGCAAACCGAAACAAGGCAGGTTCGGCTGCTGCCTATCAGCTTTTCTTTGGGCCAGTCGCGTCTATATGCGAATATCGCATTCATCCTTACAATGAAGATGCTGCTGCACTGTTTGCATCATTTCCCGCAAGAGTCAAACGGCTGGGTTCGCAGGACTGCCGGATTGCTGCAAGCGCTATTGCCGCCGGCTGGATTGTCGTCACTGCGAACCACCGGCACTTCTCGCAGATACCGGGCGTGCAGTTTGAGGATTGGAGCCGCTGACCGTACCGCATAGATGTTGTAGACGTCCAGGCATGATGGACTACTGGTATATGCTAGAAGGCTGGCTTTGCCAGTAGCCATGCAGTGCCGCCCGTGCTGAAGCAGGCTTGTTCGGCAATTTGACCAGCATCTCGCAAAACGATGACAGCGCGGAGTCTAATTCTGCGGAAGCATTGAAGTGAAGTTCAACAAAGCTGCTGCACTCGCCTAGTGGTTCGGAGACATCTGCCTCCATATCGGCTAGATCAATGCTGCAGTCACCTGTCTCCCAAACGCGGATCGTTCCTTCATACTGACTGTAGCTGATGTTCAAATTATTGGCTTTTACGGTCTGCTCAACTGTTTTGCCGTAGAACTCAAACCTAATGCCATGAGCTTCAAGTGGGCCACGGCAAACCTGGAACCAGTGTTCAAAGGCGTTGAGCATTTCGTTTGTCCCTTGCTTTAGCTGATCTGTATAGCCAAAATCCACAAGCTGGGCTGAGGACTGCAATCCCACCAAACCAGAGCCAAAAGCCCAGCGAGGCATGAAGCGAAGCGTTAAACATGATGAGTGCAGCCCCAGCCTCAGCAAGCACCACCCACGCTAGAGAAAAAGTCAGCGGTTTCATTTCAGTCTTCCTCTTGGTCCCGCGAAGCGCGGCTTTCCGGCGTTTGCCAGGTGATCACCCTGATGTTGTGCTTACAAAGCACTGAAAGTTGCCACGAAGTTCTTCGGGGCCTGCCCCATGAAGCCGGTGCCGGCGGCGATGCCGTCAGGAGCGCCGAACTGGTTGACACCGTGGTCCTGGTCGTTCTGCGGGCTGGTGTTGGCGTAGCCGGGGGAAACTTGGGTGGGGCGCAGGAACTTGACGTGGCCGTCGGCGAGGACGAAGTTTGAGCCGTCGGTGTGCCGGGCTGGACCGAGCCGCTGGTAGGTCGGCCCGGTGCGGGGCGGGTTGCCCATGCCGACACTGCCGCTGGGGCCGGTGGCATAGGTGCCGGCGCAGTTGTAGTCAATGTAGCCGTTGCTGGTATCCCCGCCGTCAACGCCCGGCGACGCGCTGCCGGCGGTGGTGCTGTCGTCGGCAACACTCAGCAGGTCGGCCTGAGCGCCCTGGACTTCCACGAGAAGCACGGTCGCGGCAGGGGTAGACTGGCCGGTCAGCGACCCGCCGGGCTGCCCGCCGTCAAGGTTTGTGTTCATGCCGTAGGAAACAGGGTAATCGGTCTCGCCGAGGCCGTTGAGGTTCTTCGCAATGGTCGTCGGATCATCGGGGCATTTAAAGACGGCGGCGCTGCTGACATACGCATATACTTCCGATCCCCAGCCGGTCCCTGTTGGATACTGCACGCCCCGGTGGTCGCAGGGCATTCGCTCGTCGCTGTCCTGTGTGTACTGAATGAGCGCGAGGCCAAGCTGTTTTTCGTTGGACTGGCAGGCGGCGCGGCGGGCGTTCTCGCGTACTTTCTGGAAGACGGGAAACAAAATCGCGGCGACAATCGCGATAATGGCGATGACGACGAGCAGCTCAATGAGTGTGAACGCTCGTGCCAGGCTGCTGCCGTGAATGCGCTTGCGGGAGCGGAGAGTACAGTAATCAGCAGACATAATTTCCCCCGTGACGTGTCTAAACCGAGAGCGAGTGTTATAAGTATAGCATATGATCGGACATGATGCTTATTTGAGATAATGCCCTCTCGTTTTGCTGCTCAACAGCCGATGTTGAGGCAACAAATATAACTCGGCGCACTGTTGACAACAATGGCATTGATGTTGTATAATAACATCAATGCCAAAGAATGATGAACTGCAAAAGCAGACCCTGCGTGTTTTGACTGAGCTGGGGACACCGGAGAAGCCGCTGTCGGCACGGGCCGCCGGGGAAAAGCTCTCAATCGGCTACAACCAGATCGCCGACATGGCGAAGGGCAAGTCTCCGGGGGAAAAGACGCTCATCAAGTTTGCCGGGGCGCTCGGCGAGTCTCCTGCGGACTGGCTGCACTATGCCGGCAAGCATGATTTTGCAAAGAACATCAGCCGTGAACAAGCCCTGGAAGTGCTGCCGGAACAGCATTTGGTCCAGCAGATTGTCCGGGAGCTGGCAGAAGTTCCGCCTGACAAACAGGCATTGCTGCGAAAGCAGATCCTCGCGCTGATCCGGGTGACCCGGAGCGACTGTTAGGAAGAATTAAAACGATGACCAATGGAATGAATACCGAAAGCGCTGGAACGAACCCACGGCTGCTGAAGCTGATGGCAAGCCTGCGGGCGTTCTGGAGCCGCATGAACGAAGGCCCACAGGCCGAATGGGACCGGGCGTACCTCTGCTCGATGGCTCCGATGAGTGCCGAAGCGCTGCGTGGGAATGTCGAAGCAGGCCGCAGCCACAACTAGAGCTGCATTGTTTTCAGCCGCTGCACCTTACACAAGGTGCGGCGGCTGGCTGAGTTTCGATGTTTATTTGCGATAATTACAACACAAACTAATTACAGCACAAAAACAGAAAGTAAGGATTGAAAGATGCAAGCGAAAACAATGCTGTTTTCGGTCTACGGGTTCCCGCTGCTGGGAGTCGCGGGGTTGCTTGTCTGCCTCTGGCACCCGCATGTAGCGTTTGGTGCCGCCGCGCGAGGGCAGGATATGATGTATTTGGTGCAGCCGAGTTCACGGATGGACCGCAGCATGAGCGTCTTCCTCAAACAGGAAGCAAGGAATGTTGCCTACAGCCGGACGCATGATGGACCGGCAAGGCAGGCGCATACGAGAGCGAATTACAACTTAATTGCTCAGGAGTGTACGCCGGCGGTTTTCCAGAAGACCCATTTGCCGACTGCAATGACGTTCTAAACCAACCTGCGAAAACAACCGCCCCGGCGCTATTGCTGCGCCGGGGCTTTTTTGCTGCCGGGTCGTTTTTGCTGCCGGGACATTTTTGTTGACGGCAGACTCGCTCCTGTGTTATAATGCACTACATCTTAGCACTACATCTTGACGGTTTGTTGGAGCAGAGCGCGAAATATGGCGATAAGCAGCGGCAACAATGGGAATGGAAAGAATGAGAATGGAAAGAGCGGGAACGGCAGCAGCCTGCATTATGCACTGCCGCCGCTGGAAACGGCCCCGCGTCAACGCTCGCTGATGGGAAGCATCGTGCGCGGCTCTTTGCAGGCCGGAATGCAGATGAAGCTGACCGGCTCGGTGGAAGAAATCCGCGCCGGCAAGTTTGTCGTCGTAGACGGCGCAAAGCATGAGTTCTTTGCCATGATCACCGATGTGGCTTTGGACTGCGTCGCGCCGGGCGTTTTGGCGAACCCGCCGAGCGGCCTGGAACCCGAAAATGCGTTTCTGCGGCAAGTCCTAGCCGGGACCTCCGCCTACGGCACCGTGACTTTGAAGCCGCTTCTGATGCGGGTCAAAGGCATGGGGGGCGAGTTTGAGCCGGTGAAAACGGTCCCGACCCATTTCAGCGGGGTAGGGGAAGCGACCGAAGACGACGTTGCGGACATCTTCGGCGCGGAAACTGAGGGCGGCAAGCATTTCCATGTCGGAGCGCCCCTAGACATGGAAGAGATTCAAGTGTGCCTAGACCTGGAAAAGCTGGTGGAGCGCTCAAACGGCATCTTCGGCAAGTCCGGCACCGGCAAGACGTTTCTCACGCGCATCTGTCTCTGCGGTATGATCAAGCACAAAAAGGCCGTCAATTTAGTCTTCGATATGCACGGCGAATACGGCTGGCAGGGCACGAGCGAGGAGCCGGGCCGGGCGGGTGTGGACGGCCTGAAAAAGTACTTCGGCAACCGGGTCAGCGTCTTTACGCTTGATAGAGAGTCGTCAGCCCGGCGCAAAGTGCCGATAGAAAACGATGTGCGTATCCCTTACAGCCAGATCAGCGTTGAAGATATTCTGCTGCTGGCCGATGAGCTGAACCTCAATCAAAGCGCGGCGGAGACGACGTTTTTGTTGGAGCAGCATTACAAGCGCCGCTGGCTGGCGACGCTTCTGAAGATGGACAGCGAGCAGCTCAAAGAATTTGCCGAGGCCAGCGGCGCGAATGCCATGTCTCTCAGCGCACTCAAGCGCAAATTAGGCCGCATGGTAGACGAGTGCAAGGGCTTTTTAACCGAGGAAGCCGACGATGCGGACGACGCCGTCAAGCAGATCATGGGGTGCCTCTTAAAAGACATCAATGTGGTGCTGGAGTTCGGCAACTACCATAAGCCGCTGCAATATATGCTGGTCGCAAACATTCTGACCCGCAAAATACACGCCGAGTATATCAAGCTGTCGGAAAACGCGCTTGGCGACAAAGCGAAGAAGCCGACGCCGCTTGTGATTACGATTGAAGAAGCGCACAAGTTCTTGTCGCCGCATCTCGCGCACCAGACGACGTTCGGCACGATTGCCCGCGAGCTGCGAAAATACAACGTCACGCTGCTTGTCGTTGACCAGCGGCCTTCGGGCATTGACTCGGAAGTGCTGTCTCAGCTTGGAACGCGCATCACTTGCCTGCTTAATGATGAGCGGGATATTGACGCCGTGCTGACCGGCATCTCCGGCGCATCGTCGCTGCGAAGCGTCCTCGCCTCTTTGGACAGCAAGCAGCAGGCGCTTCTGATGGGCCACGCCGTCCCCATGCCGGTTGTGATCCACTCCCGCACCTACGATGACGCCGCGTTTAAAGCCAGCATGAACCAAGCAAAGCCTGCTGCCCCCGCAAGATTGGACCTCAGTGACTGGAAATGACGCGTGCGGCTCTTTGCTGCTTCTCCTGCTCCTCGCCTCGCCTGCCCTGGCCCAGCTTCCCAACGGGACCGCCGCCGGGCCGGATGCGCCCCGCTCCCCGGTCTCCGCGCCCGACGCCGACACGGATGCGCCGGCGCTGACCGGGCCGGCGAGGCCGCTGCCGCAAGTCGTGATCGGCATCGGCGGAACGTCCGGCCCGGCCACGCGCAAGCATATCGAGGCCCCGCAGCTTACTTATGGCGGCGAGCTGACGCTCCGCACCGATCAGGCCGATGCCGATCTTGTCGCCGGGACCTACGATCTGCACGGCCATGTCCGTATCCATGAAACCGATACCACGCTTAAAGCGCAGGAAGTAACATTTGAAGGGCGCAAATCCAGCGGCGTCGCCACCAATGCCGAGATTGACCGCTCTTACTACACCATTCGTGCGCCGCGCATTGCCGGAACCCCGGAACTCATCACCGCTTACGGCGGCGACTTTACGACCGTGCCGAACGGTGGCCCTGCCGATTATTACCTGCGCTCCCAGACCATCACGCTCGACTCCGGCAAGCGGCGGGGAACGCTCAAAAACGCGACCCTGTATCTCTTTGGCGCACGACTGGTCACGCTCCCGCGCCTCTCGTTCGGCCTCGGCGGCTCCGGCGGCGGGGCGCGGCGGACACTTGCGATCCCGACGGTCGGCGTCTCCTCGCGCTACGGGACGTTTCTCGCGTTCGGCAACACCACCCGGTTCATGCGCCTGCCGCTCCAGTACCGCTTGCTTCTGCCGACCCGCCAGACCATCGAAGCGGCGGTGACCAGCTCGCAGACACTCTACACGCCCCCGGCCCATGCCGCGCCTGCCGCGCCCTACGCCGGCCCCACAACGCTGTTGGACCGAATACGGACGGCGGCGACCGTCTCGCCCGGCCCCTTGCCGGACGGCGACCCGCTGCGGTTTGTGGACTTCCTGCCCGACCCCAACCCGATTTCCCTGTTCAATACGCCGTCGCACGGCGGTCTGTATCTGGGCGAAGACCTGTCCACCCATATCGCTTCCAGTGGCCGCCGCCGCAACGACCTGTATGTCAGCCGCCTGCCGGAAGTCGCCCTCAGCGGCGATCTTCCGCTCACGCCCGTGCCGAACGCGCCGGCTTACGGCGACCCGCAGGCATTCCGAGCGAACCTAAAACACATTGTGCTGTACGCGCAGGCAAGGGAGACGCTCGGCTACTACCAGGAGCAGTTGTCGGCTGCGCCTTACCATATTTATGCCCGGCGTGTCAGCCACCAGGCCGGTCTCAGCACTCGTCCGCTCCTCATCGCCCCGAATACCGTGCTGCTGCCAAGCATTTCCATCAACACAAACAGCTACAGCGGAGACAAAACAGCCTACCGGTACGACCAGATCAATGTCGCTGTCAACCATTACTTCTCGGAATCCACTGCCGTTGGAGTGCAGTTCCTCGCCAGCAGCACCAGCGGCAACTCGCCATTCAACTTCGATGTGCTGGACACGTCGCGGGAGCTGGATTTGCGGTTCCAGACCGGCACGGCGCGTCTTGTCGCCGCCGGGCGCATCCGGTACGATCTGTCGAGAGGCGGCGTCATAGACTATCAGGCCGCGATCGGCCCGGCTTTGCGCGGCTTTATCCCGGTCTTCTCCTATAACTTCCGCACGCGGAGCCTGGGCCTCGGCCTGCAAGTCAAGGGCCTCACATTTTAATAAACTGTAATTCTGTAATTACCGCTTCTTGACAAACGTCCGCCAAATAAGATATAATCTCGCCAATGTCTTCCCAACCCAGTTCTTCCTTCCGTGACCGCGCCTGGACCGCGCTTCGTGCCTGGAGCAGCGCTTTTGTTCTCGCTGTCTTCGGCGCTGCCGCCGTGTATGTTCTGCCCCCGCCTTCCCTGCCTGTGCTGGCTGCTCCTGCCCCCGTGCCGCCGCCCCCAATCGCCGCTCCGCGCGACGTTCAGCTTGGAACGGATTTGATCAACCCGCAGGCACCGCTTCTTGTCGTACAAGCCCGGAAAGCAGGCGTTCCGCTGATCCTGATTGAAGGCGGCGTTCCGCAGACCCGCCGCTCGGCGTTCCGGTGCGGGGTCGGGAAAATGGTGCAGGAAGCGGGGGCACAGGCGGGCCTCAACGGCACATTCTTTGTGGATGCTTCTGTGGCGGGAACCGATAATGTGCTGATTGGGCCGTCGCTGTGCGGCAACGAGGCAAAAGCCGTGTTCAACCCGGAAGACCGAACCGCGCTGCTTGTTGGCCGTCCGCTGGTGCTGCTGTCCAAGACCCAGACCCGCGTTGTTCCGTACCAGCCGGCGGCGATGGGAACCCAAAGCGACCTGGAAGCCTGGCTTCCGGGCTTGACCGATGCGTTCCTCGGCGGCGTCTGGCTGGTGCATAATGGGTCCGCCGCCACTCTCGCCCAGATTGACGCCTACCAAGTCCACGACGCCGAAGACCCGCGCCGCCGAGCGTTCTTCTGCCTCCTGCCCGATGGCCGTCCGGCGCTCGGCGCGACCACCTATGTAACCCCGTCGGCAAACCTTGCTTCGGCCTTGCAGTCGCTCGGCCTGCGCGAAGCCGTCCTGCTCGACTCCGGGTTCAGCACGTCTCTGGTGTACGGCAAGCAGATTCTCGTCACCGGTCACACGTCCCCCGGCATCCCCAGCCGCCCGGTCCCCCATGCCCTCGTGCTGTTCGGCAAGCCCGCGCCGACTGCTCCCACTCTTCCGCGCTCGGTGCTGGTGGCGAGTAGATAAGAACCCCTCCCGCCTTGCTTCGTTCATTCTTCACTTCGCAGGGTCCCTCCCCTGTTAGGGAAGGGCAATAAAGAACAGAGTATCTTGGCTTCTTATCAGAAGGCCGGGGCTTTCAACTTTCGCTCCTAACTTATCCTAAGCCCTTCCCTAACAGGGGAGGGACCCTGCGAAGTGAAGAATGAACGAAGCAAGGCGGGAGGGGTTCCTACAGCCCCTGCACCTGCCTCACCTTCTCTAAAAGCGCCGTAATATCCGGCTCCTGAGCAGTGGTCGGCGGGGGACCGAGCGGATCAGCAATCTCTGTATCGCCGAGCCAGACCCCCAGTGTGCCGAGAACCCCGTAAGCGAGCGCCTCTAAATCGTAGCCGCCTTCCAAGATGCCGACCAAACGGCCGGGGCAGCAGGTGTCGGCAATCTCCTGAAGACTGCGCGACAAAGCCGCCAGGCCGCGCACGGTCAGCCGCTCCCGGATTCCCTGCACATAACGCGAGTTGCGCCAGTGCGCGTCGTAGCCCGCCGAGACGATGACCAGCTCCGGCTGATACCGGCGGGCGAGAGGGCGGAGAATTGTCTCAAAGGCTTGCAGGAACCCGGCTTCCCCGACATCCGGCGGCAGCGGGACATTGACCGTATAACCCGTGCCGGCACCGATGCCCGTCTCCTCAACCGCGCCTGTGAACGGATACGCGGGCGATTGATGCGTGGAAAAATAGAGGACGTGAGGCGAGTCGTAAAAGCAGTCCTGAATACCGTTGCCGTGATGCACATCGAAGTCTACCAGCAGCACCCGCGACAGGCCATAGTGGGCAATCGCATGGGCGGCGGCCACAGCGGCGTTGTTTAAGATGCAGAAGCCCATCGCCCGGTCCGGCGGCGCATGGTGACCCGGCGGACGCACCACGGCAAAGCCTGCGTCCATGCCGCCGGTCATCACGGCGTCTACCGCTCCGATGGCTGCTCCGGCAGCAGCCGTGGCGGCGGCCCACGACCCCGGCGAGGCGACCGTATCCCCCGCATCTAAGTAGCCCCCGCCGCCTGCGACGACTTCTTCCACGAAACCCAGATACGCTGCGGGATGCACTCGTTCAAGCTGCGCCCGCGACGCCGGCGTCACCGGCAGGCGGGTCAATCGGTCCAGCATCCCTGTTTGTTCCAGCAGAGCCATGATCTCGCGTACCCGCGCGGGCCGTTCGGGATGTCCTTCCGGTGGCATGTGTTCCAGCACAGCCGGATCATAAAGCAGTGCGACTTTGTTTGACATAAGGCTCTTTTACCCACATTGCCAGAGCATAGCATTCGGAACCGGCACTTTCAATGCCGGTTTCCAATCAAACAAAAAAGCCCCACACCAAATGGCGCGGGGCTTTATTCTGAACACGTCAGCAGCGACTACTTGCGGCTCGTCACCAGCAGATGCCCGGTCGCGGCGTCGAACTGGACATTCGCATCCAGCGCAACCGCGAGGAACGACACCGGCACCATTGTCCGGCCCAGCAGCAGGTACGGCTTGCCGTCAAGCGTGACCCGCTTCGCGTTCACCTGAGCATGGTTGTCGCCGAGCGTCAGCAGAATGTCTCTGGTCGCGCTCTTGGCCCGGACCGTACCGGTGGACGACTGCCAGGTGAGCGCCCCGCCGCCCTGCTCGAAGATCTGGCGCAGGGGACCGAACAGCACCTGGTTCTGGGCGGTCAGGGGTCGGTCCATCGTGACGGTCGCGTGGTCGAAGAGGAGCGTCTTCTGGCCGGCGCTCCGCAGCAGCTCGCTCATCATGCCCATCGGCAGGTGAACCCGCAGGGTGTGCATCTTCGGCGCGGCTTCCCTCACCGGACGCACGACCATCTTGAGCGTGGCGGGCGCGGCCACGGGTGCGGCATGGGGCAGAGCGACAAACGGGAAAGAAAGATCGTTGCCGGGCAGATGGATCGAAGCAATCTGCGGCAGGCGGACTTTCCTGCCGAGGGACCGGGCGGGCGTTTCGGCGACAACGGCAGTGCTGGCGCGGATCGTGTCGGCAAGCGGCGCGGCGGCCTGAGCGCGGACCGCTTTCGCCCGGACCGGCTGCGGCTTGACGGGGGCGGCTTCCGCCGGCACGGGTTTTGGCGCGGCGAAGGGAGTGGACAGCTCTGTTGCAAAGTCTAAACCGCCGAAGTGCAGGGACCCGGCACCGGCGGCAAGCTGGCGGACAATCGCTTCGGGAGACGTGAGGTGCGACGGGGTCAAAGAGGCCATTCGGGCCGGCGCAAGCCGCTTCTTCGGCGCGAGAGGCGCGGCAGAAACGGGCTTGACTGCCTTCGGCGCAGCAGCTTTCGGCGCGTCAAGCAGGTCGTGGCGGATGCCGGTCTCGCCGCCGGGGTTGTTGACATATAGGCGCAGGGTCTTCGCGTGGCCGACGGCGTTTGGGGTGTCGTTGTAGCCGTAGGCTTCAATCGTGTGGTAGCCGTTCGTAACGGCTGTCGTGTCCCATTCAAACTCATACGGGGCGTAGTTGCGGAGTGTCTTAAACGTCTTGTCAATAAACAGCGACACATACGGCGCTTTGCCGCTGGGGTCGGAGGCTTCGACGCGCAGGGTGATCACGCCTTGAACACGGCCATCGGGCGTCGGCCTGATAAGGCGCAGGGTCGGTGGCAGGCCCGACGACAGCGCCGGGTCGGCGGGCGTCACGCTCAGTCCGCCGGGAGTGGGCGCTTCCAGCGGGATCGCGCCAGGGTCCATGCCGTTAAACGTAAACCGGCTTTTTGCCGACGACACTTCCTGGTCGGCGCCGGTCACGCGGATGACAATCGTATGCGTTCCCGCCGGGATCTGTCCGGCGTCTACGAGGAACGACACGACTCCGCGCGTTTCCGGCGCGTCCAGCGTTTTTGTTGCCGCCTTTGCGCCGTCAATAAACAGCTCAACCGCGATAATCTGGTTGGCGGGGCTGCCCTGGTAAAACGCCGAGATCTCGACCGGCTTGACCCCCGACAGCGCCACATGCGGGTCGGGGCTGAGGATGGAGACGCCCAAATCACTTGCGCCGGGCGCGGCAAGCTGATTTGGACTGGAAAGCTGATGGGGAGCGGCAAAGGCGCAGTGTGGGCCGGCCAGGGTCAGGCCGAGGGCGGCGGCCAGCACGGCGGCAGCGCCGGTTAGGCCCCGCACGGTTCCTCTACGAGCAGACGGTGTCAGTGGTTTCATCAAAGCCTCCAGGCGGGTGGTGTTACAGATGGTGCGTTAAGCAGCAGCGGGCGGCGGAAAAATGGATACACGCTACTTTAACATAGGTTGCCGCAAAAGTCAAGCGGTTTTTGCGCGGTCTTTATTCTGTTTCCGTTGACGTAAGCGCTTCATTTTCGGCAGGCGCTGCGGCGTCACTGTGCGGGTACGGCGGGTTCCAGGCGAATGCGGACGCCTGGGCGCTCTGGTAGTTCGCGTCCAGCGTGGGTTCCAGCAGGCGCAGGGCGGCGAGGCGGCGAACCATTGCGGTCACTTCGCGGGCCTCGTCGCGAGTGAGAGTGCGGTTCAGCAGGGGAGCCTCCCGGTAGGAAAGCCACTTTTTAATGACTTGGTAGCCGCCGATGGTGTAATCCCAGACCTGGGCCGGGACATTCTGCCAGTAGGCGACACCGTTCAAATAAACGTCGCGGGTCGCCGGGCCGAGGCAAGCAATCACTTGTGCCTCTGTCAGCCCCAGCGCTGCCGCACCTGCCGTGAGCGCGGCCCGCTCCGCTGCCGTGTAGTCCCGCCCCACGCTTTTGCCTTTGCCGGGCATGGTGACGCCTTCTTTTCCGGCATGGCCCCAGCCGGCGCTGACGGTCAGGTCGCCGCTTTCCGGGCGGAGCTGCCCGCCGTCGGTGCGCTGGATAACTCCCAGCCGGGCGATTTCAGGCCGCAGCGTTCCCGCCGTTACCCCCACGACCAGCGTTTCCGTGTCCAGCAGGGCGGCGATTTGCCGTCCGAGTGCGGCGGACGCCAGCAGAGCGTCGCGGGTTTCGGGCAGGGGAATACGCGGCCAGTCCTGCCGCAGCGCTCCGCCGTTCTCATTCCGATAGGCGGGCGCGTGGAGTGTCGCCAAAGTATGATAGAACAGAAGGGAAGCCGAAGTCTCTGGAGTCCCCCTAGCCCCCAATAATGGGGGAACCGGAGGAGACAAGAAGGCTTCTCCGGCTTCTCCTACTCCCCCATTATTGGGGGCCGGGGGGACGCCGGGCATTTCCTCTCCCAGCCTCCCCAAATACGCCTGCGCCCGTTCTGAAAGGTTCGGGCGCGGCCCTGCCGCCTCAGTCTCCAAATCCAGCAGACCAGCTTGCGGCTTTGGCTTTAGCAGCAGCGGGAAGTAGCTAGACAGACCGTTTCCCAGATTATCGGCAAGAGACCGAACAGAAAAGCCTCTATCAAACTTCTCCATCGGCTGCTTTTGACGTGCTTCAATCCAGATATTGCCTGGAAACACTTGCGGGAAATAGTCGGTGCGCTTCTCATCGAGCAGCTTAGTTTCCGGCTCCCAGTAAAGCCACCGAAAGTCAAAAGGCCGGTAGAAGTACCGAACAATGTTTTGTGGAAGGAAACCGCGTTTTTGAAGTGTCTCGCGAACCGCGACGGCATTGAAGCGGTTACCTTCCTCCATCGCGCCCGGCGCAATTCGCTTCATCTGCTCATGGCTGACAGCCAGATCGAAATACTGCGTCATGCGCTTTTCAAGGCGGGCGCGGTCAATATCCACCACAACGTCATCCCGGCTTGTCTTGACGCCGGGAAACGACACCGGGAACAGGTCGGGCAGCAGAGGCCAGGAGTGGTACTCGGCGCGAAACTCCAAAGGCGCGAAAGTCAGGCCCGTATGGTTGGATGGCACGAACTGAGCATAGCCGCTGACCGAACTGTTTAAAGACGCCAGCAGTTCGGCGCGTTTCTCTTTGCCCCACCAGTGACGAAAATGAACGACGCTTGCGGCTTGATGTGCCGCTTTGCGGACAAACAGCGCTACGGCGGTTCCGACCTGAATGCCTTCGCGGTTGAACTCTGTTGAAAAGACGCTGGGATCGGGCAGACCGGCGGGCGTCACCTTGCCCGTCTTGTACTTGTCCCCGTTCAGGCTGTCAATCCAGATGTCGTCGAAGGCTTCCAGATACCGCTCGCGCATTCCTGTATGAGACAACCCATCCAGCCACGAATAGTTGGAAATGAAGCAGACGATGCCCTTTCCCGTTCCCTCCGTGATGCGCCGCTCCGCCGCGCGAAAGAACCGGATATACAGGTCATTCAAACCCTGGCCCTGCGGCGCAGGCGCGTGTTTCGTGGTGCGGTACGCCATCGAAAGCGCCCGCTCCTCATCCACAGCGGCCCCGGCAAAGCTGTTGTACGGCGGATTGCCCAGAATGACCAAAATCGGCTTCTGCTGCTTGACCTGGTCGGCGGCGTCACGCTCCGCTTCAAGCTCCGGGAACAGCAGATGCGTTTTCGGCTCTTTGGGCGGCTCCCAGCCGGTCAGCGCATTCGTCAGGTAGACGCCCGCCCGCTCCGTGTCCGCCAGCGGCGCACCGGCATTTTGCAGGAGCAGGCTAAGCTGCAAATGGGCGACGACGAACGGCGCGGGCAAAATCTCAAAGCCGAAAATCCGCGTGGTCGCCGCTGTTTTGAGGTCAGCCGCCCTCAGCGCGTCCCCGCCATTCGCCGCCAGCCGGGCTTCAATCAAATGCAGGACTTCCACGAGGTATGCGCCGGTGCCGCAGCACGGGTCCAGCACATACACATTCGGGTCGGCCAGACCGTCAGGAATGCCCAGCTCCTCGCGCAGCACGGCATCCACGCGGGCCACCATGTAGCGGACAATCTCCGGCGGCGTGTACCAGACGCCGAGGTCCTTGCGAAGCTCCGGGTCGAACGCCGACAAAAACGGCTCATAAAAATACTGCACGGCATGCGCCTGGTCGAACTTCGCAAAGAACGCGGCTTGGTCCACGCGGTTCAAGGCCGCGCCCGTCCAGTCCAGCACTTCCACCAGACCCAGCGGGCCAAGCTGGGAGGGTTTGGCGACTTCCTGAAAGAGTGCCCGGATCATCGGCACATGCAGCTCCCACGCCGCCATCTTCCATTCAAACCGCTGACTCGTTTTTGGCCCTCCTGCCGCCGCGTTCTGCTGGCGGCACCACAGCACCCAGGCCGAAAAGACGCCGTAAAAGAGCGTCTGTACCAGTGTTGAGCGGAAAAAATGCTCGCCTTTGATGCCGTCAAACTTCAGCCCCAGCGCGTCTTCCAGCGCCGTGCGGACCGAAGCCAGCGCGGGCAGACCGGCCAGCTCAATCCGGTTCTTGGCATCGCGGGCATAAGACGCCAAAAACCAGGCCACATCTTCCGGGGCCGCCAGCGGCGCGGCAGACAGCAGGACACGCTTCAAGTATTCCGCGAACTGTTCTTCCAGCAAGGCAGACACTTTGCCAGACGATGCCAGCGCCCAGAACTCCGCTTCGCCGGGAGCCAGCGCGAACGTCTCCAGGGTCACTTTTTGGCCGTTTTCATCCCGCCCGACCAGCAGAAAATCCCGCAGGTTGGTCACCAAGACCTGCCCGTACTTCTGCCGGTATTTCTCGACCTGCTCGCCGTCCGCGATTTTGCGGACAGCCTCAGCCGTACCTTTGACTTCCAGGACACCCCGGCTCGGCATCTGCCCTGGCCCAAAAGTGGCTTCCCCTGATTTAGAGAACTGGTCCGGTGTAAAGAATCCGCCGTCGGGAATGCCCGCCCCCGTGTTCTTCAGATTGATAATGCAGCGGACATTCGGCTTGAGCGTCTTGCCGACAGCGTTAAAGAGGCTGCTGACTGCCGGATAATAAGAAGTCTCTTTAACCCCCGTTCCAGAAGCGCGGATGATTTGGAGTTCCGACAAATAGGTTTGGAGAAAGGTGTCTGCCATAGACAAATGATACCCTAAGAAGCGGCACAGAGGGTTGGATCAAGCCGTCTGGGGTAGGGACCACATTCTCGGACCACGCCATGAATGGCACGGCTACACGGCCTACGGCCACGAAGTACCGCTTCTGCACTGGTATCATTCTGATTACTGCGTATAGCCGCAAGCGGATTACTTCGTATCAGCACTGGCTACCCGGCTCTGAGGCAGGATGCCGCAAGAGGGCAGACCTGGAAGGCGCGGCACTCGGAACAGACCGTCCTATTCCTAACCCCGCGAAGCGGTGTTTCGTGGCGTCCGCGCCGTGTAGCCGTGCCATTCATGGCATGGTTTTGAGGGCAAACCAATTTATGCAAAACGCTATGCGCGTGGTATAATAGGCAATCCTCGCGTGGACTTGCCGATATTTCAGGAGAATGCTTTTGACCGCTCGCCGCCGTTCCCATGCTTTGCTTGCCGCCGCGTCCTGCGCCGCCTTGCCGCTCTTTGCCGCCGGCTGCGGGCATCATTCGTCGGCGTCTTCGGCCCCGGCGAACAACATCTTCCGGTACGCGATTAAAACCTCGCCGACGACATTTGATCCGGCTTTAGTGCGGGACGGCGACACGATTGATGTCTTGCAGCAAATGTTTGAAGGGCTTGTTCAGTGGTCGCCGGACAACAAGCTCATGCCGTGTCTCGCCGAGAAATGGGAGGTCAGCCCGAACGGCCTCACCTACACGTTCCACCTGCGCCCGAATGTCAAGTTCCAGGACGGCGCACCTGTCACGGCGTCCGACGTTTTGTATTCGATGCGCCGGTGTTTGGACCCCAAGCTCGGCTCGTCGGTCGCGCTGAACTACCTCGGCGACATTCAAGGCGCAAAAGAGCTGAACTCCGGCAAAACAACCGAGCTGTCGGGCGTCAAAGTCGTGAACCCGCAGACCGTCGCGATTACGATCACAAAGCCGAAAGCGTACTGGCTTGATACGCTGACCTACCCGACCGCCTACGTCGTTTCCCAAGCCGAAGCGAAGCCCGGCGTCGCGCTCACCGCCGAGGACGACATCAAAGGCGCCGGAACCGGCGCGTTCAAGCTGGCCTCCTACGTCCCGGATTCGAAAGCGACCCTGACGGCAAACGCCTCCTACTGGGCAGGCGCTCCGAAGCTTGCGGGCATTGAGCGGCCCGTCATCATTGACGCCGGAACCCGCCACGCCGAGTATGTCCGGGGCGACCTCGACATGCTCCAGTTCGAGTCGCCGGGCGATTTGGATAACGACTCGAAAGACCCCGTGCTTCAAAGTCAGGTCAAGCTGTTCAAGCGGGCTGCTACCTATTACATTGGACTGAACCAGAAAGCCTTTCCGGCCTTCGCCGACATCCGTGTCCGGCAGGCGCTGGCTTATGCGACCGATAAAAACAAAATTGTTCAAGTTGTCTTTGCGGGCAAGCGCGACGCCGCGCAGGACATTCTCGCCGAAGGCATTCCTAGCTTTGACCCGAAGTTCCAGGGCCTGCCGTATGACCCCGCGAAAGCTAAGGCCCTACTTGCCGCCGCCGGCCACCCAAACGGCGCGGGTCTCGGCCCGATCCCACTGACGTACCGGCAGGGCCAGCCTGAGCTGGAAAAAACCGTTGTCCTCGTCCAGCAGATGTGGAGCAATTTGGGCCTGCAAGTGAGGCCCCAGGTGGTTGAATGGACCGCGATGCTCGACCGCGAAGACAAAAACGCTTTGGAGTGCTATCATATCCGCTGGGCCGCCGATTATCTGGACCCGCAGGATTACTACAGTGTTTTACTTCGCACCGGCGGCCCCGAAAACCATGTGGTGTATTCCAACGCGCGGTTCGATGCCCTCTGCGATGCCGCCGATGTTTCGCAGAGTCCCGCCGCTCGTTCTGCCCAGTACCGGCAGGCCGCCCGGATCGCCGCCGACGAGGTGCCGATGATCCCGCTGTACTACCAGCAGGATGTCGAGCTGATCAAGCCCTATGTCTCCGGCCTCGACGATGGGCTGATGGGCCATCTGCCGTACAAGCACCTGTCGCTGGGGCATTGACGCCATGCGACGGGAACAGCAAAACACCGGAGCCACGGAATAAATTCCGAGGCTCGTAAAAAATAGCGTCGAGGCGACGCAAAACAAATACACGGTCCGTTTTCCGTGTCGCCGCGACACTGTTTTGATCAGCCTCGGAATTTATTCCGTGGCTCTTCACGCGCCCTTAACTTAAATTCGCCCATAACTTAAACCATTCCACCCTCGCAGCGCCGCGATACGAAAAAGGCACTTTTTGAACTCGTTTCTTCGCGTTTCTTGTCTTCGCGCTTCTTGTCTTGTCACAGCGACCGCCCTGTCCGCGCTTCTCACCGGCTGCGGGCACCATTCCAGCAGCGCGTCCGGCAGCGGGAACATCCTGCGGGTCGCCATGCAGACTGCCCCGGTCACCTTCGACCCGGCGATGGCCCAGGATGTCGAAACCAACCAAATGCTTCAGCAGTCCTATGAGGGCCTGGTCCAGTATGACTCCAACAACAAAGTCGTGCCGTGCCTCGCCGAGAAATGGGACATCAGTTCCGACGGCCTGACCTACACGTTCCACCTGCGGCCCGCGAAGTTCCAAAATGGAACGCCTGTGACGGCGGACGATGTCGCCTACTCCCTGCTCCGCACCTTGAACCCGAAGCTGGCTTCCCCCGTCGCCCCTGAATACATGAACGACATCAAAGGCGCCTTAGACGTTTATAACGGCAAAGCGGCGACACTCACGGGCGTGAAAGTCATTGACCCCAAGACAGTGTCCATCACGATCACCAAGCCCAAAGCCTACTGGATTGACACGCTGACCTACCCGACCGGCTGGGTCGAAAATAAAGCGATTGCTGAGAAAGACGGCACGAATCCGCTTACGGAAGCCGACGCCGAAGCCGGCGCGGGAACCGGGGCGTTCAAAATCACGCGCTTTATCAAAGACCAAGAAGTGGACTTTGACGCAAACCCGGCCTACTGGGACGGTGCGCCGAAAATCCACGGGCAGGTGATGCGCGTCATCTTAAACGCCGGCACCCGCCATGAGGAGTTTGCCGCCGGCAACCTCGACATCATGCGCGGCTTGCAGGTCGGCGATCTGCGGAGCGACAAAAAAGACGCCGCCGTGAAGTCCCAAATCAAGATTTGGCCCCGCGCCGGCATCAACTATTTCGCGCTGAACGAAGCCGTTTATGCGCCCTTCAAAGACCCGCGTGTCCGGGCGGCGTTCGCCTACGCCACCGACAAGCAGAAGATTTCCGATGTCGTCACCGAGGGCGTCTATCCTGTCGCCCCTGATCTCCTGCCGGCGGGCATTCCCGGCAGCAATCCCCACTTTCAGGGCCTGCCCTACGACCCCGCAAGAGCCAAAGCGCTGCTTGCCGCCGCCGGGTTCCCGAATGGGAAGGGGCTGCCGCCGCTCGATATTTACGCCACCGAAAAGAACCCGCTCACCCAGAAAACGGCGGATATTCTGCGCCAGATGTACGCCCAGAACCTCGGCGTCACCGTCAATGAGCGCCAAATGGAGCAAGGGTCGCTGATTGCGCTGATTGACAAGAATAATTCTGTTCCCAGTTTCCTCTTAGCCTGGTACGCCGACTATTTGGACCCGCAGGACTTTTACAGCCTGCTGCTGTCATCAAAAAGTCCAGAGAACCACACCGGCTACGCCGACCCGCAGTTTGACGCCCTCTGCGCCCGCGCGGATGTCGAGCAGAACCCCCAAAAGCGCACGGCGCTGTACCGGCAGGCGGCCCAGCTTTCGAGCCTCGCCCCGCCTCGCATCCCGCTCTATTACGCCGTAGACCCGGAGCTGGTTTCCTCCCGCGTCTCCGGCCTCGACGATTGTTTGATGGGCCATCTGCCGTACAAGCGGGTGGTGCTGAGGTAAGTCAGCCCCCCAGCCCCCAATAATGGGGGAGTTAGATTTTGCGGCAGTTTCCCGCGCGGCGTCTTCTCTAGTTCCCCCAGAATTGGGGGTTAGGGGGCTTTTCTAAAAACACTATGGCACGATTTTTATTCCAGCGCATCGGACTGGCCCTGCTTTCGATCTGGGCCGTCTGCACCATCACCTTCTTTATCGCGTTCCTCGCGCCCGGCGACCCCGCCGAGCTTGCGGCAGGGCAGCATTCCGACCCGGTGACTCTCGCCCATATCCGGCATGAGTTCGGACTGGACAAGCCGCCGCTGGAACGCTACGGCTTGTACCTGTGGAACGCCGCCCATGGCGACCTCGGCAAGTCCTACAAAGACCGCGAGCCGGTAACGGCGTTCTTGAAGCGCGGCCTGCCGAATACGGCGCTGCTGGCCGCGACCGCCATCGGCGTGGCCCTTCTCGTCGGGATTGTGGTCGGGCTGCTGGCGGCATCAAGGCCGAACTCGCTGCTGGACCGGTCTCTCATGGCAACGGTGCTTGTTGGGGTGACTTTGCCAAGCTTTGTGCTGGCGCCGGTGCTGATTCTGGTCTTCGCGCTGAAGCTCGGCTGGCTGCCGGTTGCGGGATGGGGCGATCCGGAGAACTTGGTGCTGCCGGCGGTCGTGCTGGCGGCCCGGCCCGCCGCCCTCATTGCCCGGATGACGCGGGCGTCCATGCTGGAAACGCTGCGCCAGGACTACATTCGGACGGCCCGCGCGAAAGGACTCTCGCCGATGACCGTGCTGGTCAAGCACGCCCTGAAAAACGCGTTCCTGCCGGTGCTGACGACCACCGGCGTGTCCTTCGGCTACCTGCTGTCGGGATCATTTGTCGTGGAAACCATCTTTGCCATACCGGGCGTCGGCAAAGAGTCGGTTGCTTCTGTTTTCGACCGAAACTATCCGTTCATTCAGGGAACGACGCTGCTGCTGGCGGCCATCTTTGTTGTCACCAATCTCGTGATTGATGTGCTGTCCGCCGCGCTCGACCCGCGCGTCAAAGCCTTAGAAGGAGCGTAACATGAGAAGGAGCGTAACATGAGAAGGAGCGTAACATGAGAAGGAGCGTAACATGAGAAGGAGCGTAACATGAGCGTTGTGCTGGAGCAGGAGCGGGAAGAAGTGATGGAGCTTGGCGCGGCAGGGCCGAGCGCGGGCCGTGAGGTCTGGCGGCATCTCCTGCGGAACCCGCTGGCGGTCGCAAGCCTTGCCGTGCTGGCGATCATTGTTTTAATGGCGGTTTTCTACCCGCTGTTTTCGCCGTACCGCTATGATTTTCAGACCACCGATTACAGCGCCTCGCCGTCGGCGCGGCACTGGCTGGGGACGGATGACTTCGGGTACGACCTGCTGACACGGCTTGCGGTCGGCGCACGGATCTCGCTGGGGGTGGGGGTGGGGGTGGACGCGATTGTGCTGGGGGTCGGCGGCCTCGTGGGCCTCATCGCCGGCTTTTACGGCAAGTGGCTGGATGTGGGGCTGATGCGGCTGACCGACATGATGTTCGCCTTCCCGGACATCCTGCTTGCCATCCTCATCATGGCAATTAAAGGCCCAAGCCTGTTCAACATTTTTGTCGCGCTGGGAATTACCGGCTGGCCGGGCCTCGCCCGGCTGATTCGGGGCCAGGCGCTGTCTCTCCGGGGCCGGGAATATGTCGAGGCGGCGCGGGCGCTCGGCATCCCAAACAGCCGAATCATCCTGCGCCATGTCCTGCCGAACCTGGTGTCGCCGATCATTGTGGCTGCGACCATTGACATTGCCGGCATCATCATCGCCGAGTCAACCTTGTCGTTTCTCGGCATCGGCGTCCAGGACCCGATGCCGAGCTGGGGCAAAATGATCTCGGTCCCCCTGGAAGCCGGTTACTACCGCTCTCACCCAGAGTGGGTCATTTATCCCGCGCTCTGCCTGTCCCTGACCGTGCTGGCCTTGAACTTCCTCGGCGATGCCCTGCGGGACGCCCTCGATCCCCGCTCGGAGAAGACCGCCTAATGTTAAAAAGAGCCGCCTGATGCCTGCACCCGCCTTAAACGGCGTCCTCGAAACCGCCCTGTATGTCGCTGACTTAGAGCGTTCGGGCCGCTTCTACGAAACCGTCTTCGGCTTCACGCTGCTGATGAGCGAAGACCGCATGCGGGCGTACAGCGTCGCGGACAAGCAGGTCCTGCTGCTGTTCGTGCGCGGCGGCTCGGCCCAGCCGTCCCCCCTGCACGGTGGGTTGATCCCGCCGCATGACGGCTCCGGCACCCTGCATCTCGCGTTCTCGGTCTCGCCCGAAGCGCTTCCTGCCTGGAGGGCGCATTTGCAAGACAACGGCGTCGCCATTGAAAGCGAGCTGAACTGCGGCGACGGCGGCCCCGGCGACAGCCTCTACTTCCGTGACCCCGACGGTCACTCCCTCGAACTCATCACCCCCGGCTGCTGGCCGATTTACTAGAACCTTCTATCTTGAACTTTCGCCTCTCAATTTGGAGAAGATGTCGTGAAGCTGTTCCCCATCGTTTTCATAATCCGGCACGACTGGATTCACGCGCACAGTAGCTGTCGGGTTGTCGTAGTTATCGTCCCCGTCGGCGTATGTCTGCAAGTAAACGGCAAAATCAGAGGTTTGTTCCAGAAGCTGAATAGGCGATGTGCCATCTAAAATGTTCAGCAGATGGAAAAGGCACAAATCGAGAGAATATTCCACCGTCTCCTGAACCTGCTTCTGGTCAGCCACTGGCAGCGACCGGAACCAGTGCGACCGTTCCGCTTCTATGATGGGCGGTTCGCCGCCGGGCGGTCCGTCGCGAAGACCCTCAATTACTAACGGCACCATCTCGTCGAGACAGTGCTTTACCAGCATTCCAACAAAAAGTCTTCCTACTTCGTGTTGAGGCAAAGTGTCTGGTTGCATTGTGTGTGCCTTATGAGGTAACGGATTATGGAGCCACCTGAACATGGGGATAAGCCCGAATTTTCGTGTCCATCGTGACCAAAGGGCAGTGGTAGACACGAGCGGTCGCAACGATGATCTGGTCGGCTGGGTCTTTGTGAAATACGCCTGGCAGTTGCGTAGACTCGACCGCCACTTCGAGCGACAGCTCCAAAAGACCAATCCCAGGGTAAGCTAAAGCCTGCCTCAGCCAGTCGCCGACTGGAAGCGACAAAGCGAGCTTGCCACCTTCTACCAGTTTTGCGACCTCCCAACAGGTAATCGCGCTGATGCCGAGACCATCCGCTTCATGTTGTTGAATGTAGTCGAGATACTCTTGAGGCAGACGCTTATCACCGTTGACAAGCCAAATCCGGATGTGAGTATCAAGCAGGATCATTGGAGAGCATCCCAGTCACCTTCAGCGACCGGCTCGAATGGGTCCTGATACTCTATGACAGTTCCGTACAAAGCAGACCGGCTTTGGTCGGAAGACGTTTTTGGGCCGGCAAGGACGATGACTTCAACTGTTTCGCCTGCTCGAAATGGCAGATGGTCTAGTGTCAATGTGCCATCCTGAGCGAGAGTCGTTTCAATACGGTGTGTTTGAAGTGAAGCATTCATAAGTCAGCTCAGGTTGAGCCATTCTAAGGGCCAATGGGGGAGATGAAGACGGGGTAGCCTTTTCTTTGGAGATCGCCGGCGGCTTTGGACGCGCCGATCTGCGAGCGGTACGCGCCGACCTGGACTTTGTAGACCAAACGGTCGCCGGCACGCTCGCTACGGGTGCTGGCAGAGAAACCCTCGGAGCGGAGGGTATCGGCGACCGAGCGGGCATTGCTTTCGTCGGTGTACGCGCCGGTCTGGACCCGGAACTGCGCTCGAATGCCCGTCTCGGTCCCCGTAGTGTTGGTCTGGCTCTTGCCGTCCTGAGACTTATCGCCCTGCTGTCCGGCTTCGGGGGCGCCGGATTTAGGCACAGTCTTCGGGCCGTTGACATGCTCAAAGTCCGGGTCCGCCGGGGCGGGCGGCGGGCTGGGAGGCGCGGGGACGGCGATGCCCGCCGCCCCGCTGGGAGCGGCAGCCGGAGTGGGCGCGGGGCTGCCGGTATCGGTTGGGGTGGGGGGCGCCGTGTCGGCGGGGACGGTTTCAGGCGTAGATCTCACGGCCGGCGCTGTCGCTTCCTGGCTTGCTTCCGGGTCGGCGGCGGGAGCCGGCGGCGGGGTGACGCGCCGCAGGATCGGCTGGGACTGCTCTTCAATCGTGATGCGCGGCGCACCGGGGGCGGTGTAGTTGCCGTTTGCCATGTGCGGATGGATGGCGGACGGGTTCAGCTTCGGCGCTGGGGTCAGAGTCGCGGAGACCGGCGGCTGGGCCGTCTGCTCGGTCGTGCGAGCCTGGTGGGCGCTGCCGAACAGGTAACCGAAGGCCGCGCCGCCGGCGATGACGGCAAACCCGGCTCCAAGCCATTTCACGACATTATTGGACTGAGAGCGTGCCACAACAATTTTCCTCGGATCCTAATTTCTGAGTAATTTTGCACTGCGCGTAAGACTCTGCGCTGCGGATGACTCTACTATACGCCGCCGCGCCGCCCTTTGTCAACAGAAGCCGAAAATGAGGCGAAATCGCCAAACCACAGCACGCCTGCTAGGAGCCGGCGGCTTCGCCGGCAGCCGTCCATCCCGCGTAGGGACCGAAGGAAAACTGGCTGAACACGCCGCTCGTGTTATCGAGGCTCCACAGCGACGCCGTCCCGTTTGTGTTGTCCCACAAGAGGCGCGTCTTGCCGTCCAACCCGTCGCCGACTCCCACCGCCGTCCAGCCGGAGTAGGGGCCGTAGGTGTTCTGCGTAAATGTTCCCGATGCCGTGCTGTAACTCCACAGCGAAACGCGCCCATCCGTGTTGTTCCACAAAACATGCGTCGTGTTGTCGGCCCCGACACTCACGGCAGTGGCGGTCCATCCCGCATATGGCCCGAACGTGTGCTGCGTGAACTGCCCTGCCGCGTTGTTCAGGCTCCACAGCGACATCCGCCCATCGCTGTTGTCCCAGACGAGGCGTGTCATCCCGTCGGTCCCGCCATCGGCGACGGCTTTCGCGGTCCAGCCGGGATACGGCCCATACTCCTGATGCGTGTAGGTGCTGGACGCCGTGCTGTAGTTCCACACCGAGACCTGCCCGTTGGTGTTGGTCCACAAAAGGTGAGTCGTGTTGTCGGCGGCGACTGAAAGCGTCGCCGCTGTCCATCCGGCAAAAGGGCCGAACTCGGCATGGGTATAGGTCGCCGCGAGGTTGTCCAGGCTCCACAGCGAGACGCTGGCGTCGGTCTTTTTCCAAAGAACGCGCGTTTTCCCGTCACTGCCGCCGTCGGCGAGGGCCTGGGCGGTGTACCCGGCAAACGGGCCATAAGTGTTCTGGGTGAAGGTTCCGCCAGCGGTCTCGTAGCTCCAGATCGAGGTGGTCCCGTTGGCATTGTCCCACAGCACATGGGCACCCGCCGCCGGCGTGATGGACAAGACTTGAACCAGGTTGCTGAACTGAACCGCCGCGCCCTGCTGATAGTTGAGGAGCGGAATGGAATCAAAAGGAGAGACGTATGGTGATGGGTTCGGCACCGGCACCGCCGCAAGCTGGTCCATGACCGCAAGGCTTGCCGCGTCCGCCACTTTGCCGAACACGGTAAAGCCGCCGTTTTGGTTGTCTAGGTTCGCGGCATTCGAGTCCGACTCGTTGAAGAACCACTGGGAGGTTGCGCTGTTGGGGTCGCCGCCCTGCTTCGCCATCGCGATTGTGCCGCGCGTGTTGGAGAGATGGAACTCGTTGACCACCGGCGCATAGGTTGCGATAGAGGAGTAGACAGGCCCGTTAGGGCTGTCTGCCGCAAGGAAGCCGCCGCCTTGTACGATAAAACCTGGCACCGAGCGGTGGATCAGCGAGTTGTTATAAGACCCGGCGTTGACGTAGCGCAGGAAGTTGGCGACTGTCTGCGGCGTGACATCCGGGTAAAGCTGCACCGCAATACTGCCCACGCTGGTATGGAACACATACACCGGGTCCTGAGCGCTCTGCGCCCCCGCCGGCGCGGCCGCGACGCTGAGCGCCAGCAGGCAAAGGCTGATAAAACGAACGAGATGACGCATCAAGACTTACTCCTAAAACTAGCTTTAATTGCCCGAAACAGCCACGGCGGTCCAGCCGGGGTACGGACCGAATGTGTGCTGCGTGAACAGCCCGCTCGTGTTGTCGAGGCTCCACAAAGACGCCGCGCCGCCGGTGTTGTCCCACAAAACAAGCGTCCTGCCGTCCGAGCCGTCGGTGATCGCTTTGGCGCCCCAATTTGGGTACGGCCCATAGGTGTTCTGCGTAAACGAGACATTTACGGTGTTATAGTTCCAGAGCGAGAGCCGCCCGTCTGTGTTGTTCCACAAAATGTGCGTCGTGCCGTTCGTGCCGACACTGAGAGCGTTCGCCGCCCAGCCGGGATAGGGGCCGAATGTAATTTGGTTCAGCGGATTGGGCAAATTATAGAGGCCGGCATAGCTGAACGCTATCCGTCCGTCCGCATTGTCCCACAAAAGCTGCGTGTTGCCGATTGGATCGGTAGCGATAGCCTGGGCAGTCCAGCCGGGGTAGGGACCAAACGTGGACGGGGTAAAGCTGCCGAAGTCACCCTCCTGATTCCAAATAGACGTTCGCCCGTTGCTGTTGTCCCACAGCAGGGGATTTGTGCCGTCGGAACTCACGCTGAGTGCGTTCGCGGTCCAGTTGGAGTAGGGTCCATAGCTGAACTGGCTGAACGTTCCGGCAGTATTGTCGAGCTGCCAAAGCGACGCTGTGCCGCTCGTGTTGTCCCACAGCACCCGCGTTAATCCGTCTGTTCCGCCGTCGGCGATTGTTTTTGCTGTCCATCTGGGGTAAGGCCCGTAGGTGTTTTGTGTGAACGCCCCATTGTCGGCATCATAGTTCCAGATTGACGCTCGGCCATCGCTGTTGTTCCATAGCACATGGTAATGCGCGGGTGTGACAGTCAGCGCGAACGGGCTGGAGGCGATACCGCCAAGTGTCGCAGTAATGTTTGCTGTCCCGGAGGTGCCGCCCTGAGCAAGCCCAGCGCTATTAATGGTTGCAACTGCTGTATTGCTGCTGCTCCATGCAACCGTGCTTGTGACATCGGAAGTCGTGCCGTCCGGGTAAGATCCGGTTGCCGTGAACTGCTCTGTTTTGCCCGACGTTAGTGCTGACGCTGCCGCTTTGACAGTGATGGTAGCAAAAGTTTGCGGCGTGGCAAGTTCGATTCCCTGGTCGCTGCGAAAGACAAACTTCGCCGGACTAATCTCGCAGAGGTCACTGAGGCCGTCGTAGCTTTGAAGCGTCACAAAAGAAGCGACTTGGTGGAAGTTAGCTTGATTGTACACCCCTAAAACAGCTCTTTGAAAACCCTGGAAGCCGATGGTTGTGGAACCTGCCAAAAAATAAACTCGGTTCTCTTGATAACTCGGTACGACATCAGCAGTAAAGCTACTGTCATACATCCCGACATCCGTCAATGCCACTGGATTAACTACTGTCCCATTGGTTGCATAGACGAAGCCGCTGCCAGGATCAAACTTAATTCTGGTATTAAAATCTTGCAGAACGCTAGTGCCGAACGAGTCTGATGTTTGACCGACAGTGATACCGTTACCATCCACATTAAGCTGAGAAAAAGTGAACGCAGTAGAAGAATCGTCATAGGAGTAAAGGCGGTTTGGAGAGCTGGAACCCGTAAGAGTACCGTAAAAAACTGTAGGAGGCCGAGTAGTTGGGCGTTCGATGCCGTTATCGTAAATTCCGAGGGTGTTAGTAGACGCACCCGCTCCATAATAAATGCGCGAGACCGCGACACTCTGTGGTAAACCGGGCAAGGGAACGATGTTGCCAACTTGATAGGGGTACTGTGATCCCAAGGAGAACTGCTGGTCCACTGTGTTTGAGGCGAGGACAATCCGCGCGACACTGCTTGTGCCGTCAATGCCGACATAGAGATAGCTGCCGTCGCTGGATAAGGCCAAAACGTCCGGGTTGCTGCCGACGAGAATATAGGCTTCCACCGCGCCGGATGCTGCGTTAATCTGGGCCACGGTGTTAGGATTGAGGGCCGCGGTGCCGGGAATACTGGCATAAATCTTGTGGTTGATGCCGTCATACAGGACGTGGTTTGCGGTGAGCGGGACTTCCTGAACGGCTAAATGCTGCGCCTGTGCAGCCCCGGCCAGCGGCGAAAGCGCAAGCAGGGCGAAAAGTGACTTCATCGGTGCTTTAAGTATGAACATGAAAAGCTTTCTCTCCCGGCGGCAGCCCGCAGCCGGCGCTTTCTAAGTGGGATAATAGAGCGGGAAGAGCTGCGCCTGCTTCAAGCGAGCATGGAGACCGTGCTGACCTAACACTGCAAAAATCATGCCAAGTAAGTTTGCGGGCATTTTCAGTACCCGGAGATACCGCTGGCCGTCCATCCCGTGTAGGGACCGAAGGAGAACTGGCTGAATAAGCCGGTCGTGTTGTCAAGGCTCCACAGTGACGCCGTCCCGTTTGCGTTGTTCCACTGCACCCGCGTTTTGCCGTCTGCGCCGTCACTGACGCCTCGCGCCGTCCAGCCGGAATACGGGCCGTAGGTGTTCTGCGTAAATGTTCCCGACGCCGTGCTGTAGTTCCACAGCGAGACTGCCCCGCCGGCATTATCCCACAGCAGATGGGTCGTGTTGTCCGTCCCGACGCTCACGGCGCTCGCCGTCCATCCCGCGTAAGGGCCGAACGAGAACTGGCTGAATGTTCCCGCCGCGTTGTCCAGGCTCCAAATCGAGGCTGTTCCATCCGTATTGTCCCACACAAGGCGCGTCTTGCCGTCGGGTCCATCGGCCATGGCTTGCGCCGTCCAACTGGAATAGGGTCCATAGGTGTTCTGCGTGAAGGTCCCCGCTGCCGTGCTGTAGTTCCAGAGCGAAACGCGCCCATCCGCGTTGTTCCACAGCAGATGGGTGGTATTGTCGGTGCCGACGCTTACGGCACTTGCGGTCCAGCCCGCATACGGCCCGAACGTGTGCTGCGTAAACTGCCCCGTCGAGTTGTTGAGGCTCCACAGCGACATCCGCCCATCTGCATTGTCCCACAGCACCCGCGTTTGTCCGTCGGTGCCGCCGTCGGCGAGTGTCTTGGCGGTCCAGCCGGGGTAGGGACCGTAAGTGTTCTGTGTGAAGCTGCCGTCGGCCGTACTGTAGTTCCAAATAGAGGCCGCGCCGCTTGTGTTGTTCCACAAGACGTGGGTGGTGCTGATGGGAGGAATGGCGGGTTGTGCCAGTTCATACGCGCCAATGCTCGGCGGGCTGGGCCGCGTTTGCCCATCTATCGTCGTGGCCGGTGCGCCGGTGGCAGTCCCTGCGCCGAGGCAGGGAGAACCGGGTTGAAGATGGAAGTCGGTGGTGCTGACAAACTTGGGATCGGCATCGAGATTGCCTGTGCCGGTGTAGCTGCCCTGCACGTCGGAGTAGCCTACAGCCACAGAGGCGGTGCTGCCGGGGCTGCTCGTGATTTCGTGAGCGCTGCCGCTTTGCAAAGGAACATCGTTGTAAAAAATATCATTCGTGAGCTGGATCGGGCTAGTGGCGGTCGTGTTTTGGGAATCGCTGTTGTATTCCCCGGTGCCATCATGGGCCGTGTTTCGGGTCACCGAACAGTTCGTCACCAGGATTGGGCCGTTGTAGAGGTAGTAATCGAACAAGCCGCCGCCATAGGAGGTGGTGTTCTTGGTCAGCGTGCAGTTAGTCACCGAAATCGTGCCAATTGATAGATTGTAGTTAGCGATCCCTCCCCCCGCGCCGTTAGAAGATCTGTTAGCGCTTACCGTACAGTCCACGACCTGGATCAGGCCGCTGCCTCCCATTTCGTTGTAGATGCCGCCACCCTCGTAGTTGGGAACGGTATTGTTGATAATGGTACATTTGCTGATTGTAATTGTGCCGTCCCGGCAGTAGCTGGCGATGCCGCCTCCCTTTGTGGCGGTGTTGTTTTTGATGACGCAGTTTTGAATAGTCACGCCCACAGTGTCGCTGAGTATTGCCCCGCCGGTGCTGTAGCTGTTGCCGCTCTCGCTGCCGTTCTCAATGGTCAAACCGTTGATGACTGCGCTGGTCTCCCCGCTATGGATGTAGAACCCGCGATGGGAGTTGACGCCGTTGCCCTGGCAGTCAATAATGGTGCTGCCAGCACCATTCACGGAGGTAACGGTGATGTTTCTGCCGCCGAAGTCAATGTCTACGTTGCCGGGGCCGGTGTAGGTGCCGTCGGCGACAAGTACCGTGTCGCCGTTTGCGGCGGCGTTGACGCCGGCTTGGATGGTCGGGTACTGGGCGGGAACGGTGAGCGTTGCGGCGTGGGCGAGGCCCGGCAGGCCGAGGACTAGAACGGCGGCGTAGAAGGCAGAGTATTTCATGGTGCTTCATTGTACAGGCAGGCAGGCGAACTGTCAAGAAGGCCCAATTACAATCCTGTGAAGTTGGTCTGCTGGCTTGACATCGCTTCCGACACCTGTGTATAATAAAGGCACAACTGAATTTTGCGAAAAAGGCGATGACGAAGAAGAGTACGCCGCGATTTTCTCTTTCAGAGAGCCGGGATTGCTGAAATCCGGCAGAGAACGCGCGGTGGAACATGGCTTCTGAGCTGGGCGGGGGAAAGACAGCCGTAGGGGCGAACCTTGTGTTCGCCCGCTCCGGCGGTTGAGTAATCCGCTCCGGGAGGCTCCCGTGACTGGGCCGGGGTCGAAAGAATGCACTCATGCGTGCATCACTTGCACCCGACAAGGCGTGCGCCGTGAGGCGGACGCGAAGCAAGGTGGTACCACGAAGGCAGACTGTCTTTCGTCCTTGACATGGCAACTTATGTGCAGGGCGCAAGGCTTTTTTTATGCGCGGAGTGGGAGACTAACTGATGGCAAAAGTGCTGGGACTGAAATGCCGCGAGTGCGGCCAGACATATGACAAAGCGCCGATCCATGTCTGCGAGTTGTGCTTTGGGCCGCTCGAAGTGCAGTATGACTACACGTTCGGCCCGAAGATTACGCGCGAGCTGATTGAAAGTGGCCCGCTCTCCATGTGGCGCTACGCCGATTTGCTGCCGCTCGACGGCCCGCCGACGGTCGGCAAGCAGGTCGGCTTTACGCCGCTGGTCCGGGCGGAGAACCTGGCACGGGCGCTCGGCATGGACGAAGTTTATGTCAAGAATGACGCCGTGAGCCACCCGACCCTGTCGTTCAAAGACCGGGTAGTCGCGGTTGCGCTTTCAAAGGCCCGCGAGTTCGGCTTCCAGACCGTCGGCTGCGCGTCTACCGGCAACTTGGCAAACTCGGTTGCCGCCCACGCCGCCGAAGGCGGGTTTGAGGCATACATCTTTATCCCGCACGATTTGGAGCAGGGCAAGGTTGTCGGCACGCTGATCTACGGCGCGACTGTTCTCAGTGTTCAGGGAAACTACGACGAGGTGAACCGTCTTTGCTCGGAAGTCGCCGGCAAGTACGGCTGGGGCCTGGCAAACGTCAACCTGCGCCCGTTCTACGGCGACGGCTCCAAGACCTTCGGCTATGAGATCGCCGAGCAGCTTGGCTGGAAAGCGCCGCAACATATTGTCTGCCCGTCGGCGGGCGGCTCGCTGGTGACGAAGATCTACAAAGCGCTGCAAGAGTTCAGTTTGCTTGGCCTGATTGACGGCGTCCCGACCAAGATGTATGTCGCCCAGGCCACCGGCTGCAACCCGATCTCGACGATGGTGAAAGAGCGGGCGGAGATTATGAAGCCGGTCCGGCCCAACACAATCGCCAAGTCCATTGCCATTGGGAACCCCGCCGACGGCTATTACGCCGCCGAAACCTGCCGCAAATCGGGCGGCTGGGCGGAAGATGTCTCCGATGACGAGGTGGTCGAAGGCATCGAGCTTCTCGCCCGGACCGAAGGCATCTTCACCGAGACCGCCGGCGGCGTGACTGTCGCCACTGCCCGCAAACTCATTCAGCAGGGCCGTATCCCGAAAGATGAAAGCCTAGTCATCTGCATCACCGGCAACGGCCTGAAAACCATTGACGCCGTGCTGGGTAAGCTCGGCAAAACCATCCCGATCTCGCCGTCGCTGGCGTCGCTCGAAGAGGCGCTGACCGCCCGCGCCCATGCGCTGCCGGCGCAGGGCGGGGAAGTCAAGGAATTAGTAGCGGCATGACCTACCACCTTGCTTCGCAGGGTCCTCCCTAAAGGGAAGATACAGACGGTAACGGAGGCCACCCTGGCTTCTCCGTATCCTTCCTTTAGGAAGGACCCTGCGAAGCAAGGTGGTAGGTCGGTCTTAGAAAAACAAAATCACATGAGAGCGTATCGTGAAAATCTCGCGCCCGACGAAGAAGCGCGTTACCAGGAAATGCGAAAGGCCGACGCCGAAGCGCCCCGGCAGTTCGTCAACTTTGCCTTCTACAAGCTCGACCCGCTGTTCCGTCGCGAGCTGACGGAAGCCGAACGGTCAGACGCGGCGGCAGAGCTTTCGTCAGTGGTTGAAGAGGCCAAATCACGCTTTTTGATTTATCCGTTCAGTACCCTCGGCATCCGGCCCGAATGCGACTTCATGCTGTGGCGCGTTTCCTACCGCATTGAAGACTTTGAAGAGATGACGGCGGCGATCTTGAGAACGCGCATGGGGCAGTATCTGTCTACGCCGTACTCCTATCTTGCGATGACGAAAACGTCCATCTATGTAGACGACCACGACTTCGACGACCGCGAAACCGGGCGCAAGCAGATCGTCATTGGCGGCGGCAAGTACCTGTTCGTGTACCCGTTCGTTAAGACCCGCGCCTGGTATCAGCTTTCCCCGGCGGAGCGGCATGGGGCGATGCGCGAGCATATTACGGTCGGCCATGACTATCCGAGCATCAAGCTAAATACGACCTATTCGTTTGGCCTAGATGACCAGGAGTTTGTGGTTGCGTTTGAGAGCGATTATCCGCAGGACTTTTTAGATTTAGTACATCGCCTGCGCGAAAGCGAAGCCAGCGCGTATACCGAGCGCGACGTGCCGGTGTTCACCTGTTTGCGGCAGGACATTGGCACGATATTGAGGCACGCCGGCGGCGTGAAATGAGTACGCAAAAGGTGATGCTGGGGTTGTAGAAAACCCCGGCAGCGCCGTGTCCTGCGGACAAAGATTGGCAGGCGGACGGTTTTTTCTTCGTCCAAAGGACGCTTTCCTGCCGGGGTTTTCTACAACCCCGGCCCCGCATCGAAGGAGACCTCGAAAATGGCAGTCAGCGTTTTAGTGCCGACCCCGCTGCGGAATTTGACGCAGGGACAGGACACGGTGGAAGTGGAAGCGGCGCATGTGACCGCCCTGGTAGACGCTTTAGAAGCGCAGTATCCGGGCATGGGCGGACGCCTGCGCGGGGACGACGGCGTCCTGCGGCGCTTTATCAACATCTACGTCAACGACGAAGACATCCGCTTCCTGAGCGGCGCGGAAACGCCCCTCAAAGACGGCGACCAAGTCTCGATTGTCCCGGCGATTGCCGGAGGAAACTAACACTTATGGCTGTCGAGCGCTTCAACCTCACGTTTAACAAGCTGATGTACAACCAGCCGATTGTCTACAATCTAGGCAAAAAGTACCGGCTGATTACAGTCATCGAGAAGGCCAATGTCTCCGAGGAAGCCGGCTGGATGCAGGTCGCGTTCAACGGCGACGGCGACGAGATCCAGCGGGCGATTGCCGACCTCAACACCATCGGCGTCGTCGTGACGCCGACGCAAATTGCCACGCTGACTTAAGCTAATTTTCATAGTAACGCTTGAAACGCAGTCCCGAACATGAGTTTAGGACTGCGTTTTTTTGTGCCGCGACCTGGCAGATTTAACAGCAGCTTAACTTCCACTTAACAACGGCTTAATGAAACGTGTCCTACTTACTCACCATGCCCTACAATACAAGGCGGAGACAGAAAAATTTCAGGCGTGTGGGCGCAGAGATTTAATAAAACCTTAACATCGTCTTAATAACGGCTTCATCTTCAGACATTATACTATCCTCGTTCCGCGCAGGCAGGGTTCACGCCAGCAGCCAGTCTTTCGTTAGACAATCTGCCAAACCTTTCTGAACCCTCCGCCTGCTTTACAGCCTACCAAGGTTGACAATCTGGCGTGTGCCGGTGATGGCGGCTAGTTTCAGCGTCCTCCGGGTGTATCACGTGGTCTCAGCAAGTTTCGGTTTTTCATCTTCGGTCTCAGCAAGTTTCTCGGTCGCCGCCCAGCTTTCATTCAAGCCGCTGCGGGGACACCTTCCAGTTCCGAACAGTATCGTTCGGCGCAGTTATTTGGAGAATGCACATGAAACTTAGTCAGATCACCGCGGCTGCCCTGGGCGCTGCCGCTCTTACCTTATTTGCCGGTTCGGCCAAAGCCGCCGATACCGTAGACTTTGCCGCTGCCGGATCATCCGCGCAGTACAGCACCTTCACCAGCGCGTTTATCAATCAGGGTTACACCAACCACTACACCCTAGGCAGCAGCTCAAACTTCCAAGTTGTTGAGAAAAGTGTTGCTGGCGTTCCCAACGAGAACGCTCAGGTCGCGATCTACTGGCAGGGCAGCGCTGGTAACTACCGGATCGCTGTCTTCTACCAAGTGGACTCAACGGTTGGCGTCCGCGCTTTCTTCAACAACGACACGCTGACCGCTTCCTCGACCCCGCCTGCCGGCGCAAATCTTGGCGCACCGGGTTCCGGCGACGCCATCCCGCCGGCGGAAGTCCTTTCCACCGTCAACGGCTCCGTCGTCAATGTCGGCGCAACCGACATTACGCCGGAAGACGCCCGCGTCGCCACTCAGCGTTCGCTCAACCTGGGTTACAAGCCCGGTACTCCTATCGTGAGCGCCGTCAACACCGGTTCTGTGGCGACTCCGGTGCCGTTCACCTTGACCGCAAAGCCCTTCGCCTTAACGGCGATTGGCGCAGTGCCGATTGTTGTCTTCGTCAACAGCGGCCCGACCTTCAACTCCTCTGTATTAACGGGCGCGAACCTGAACATCGACAGCTTTGAGCTTGCTGGCTTCCTCAGCGGGCAGTTCGACCGCACGTCCGACTTGAACTTTGCTGCCGGCGCGGCGGCAAACCCGGTTCACACCTACATCCGCGAGCCGCTGTCGGGAACCTACAACACTATTGAATACACCAACGCCGAGTCGCTTGCCAAACTTGCTTTCACGAGTGGCAAGCAGAGCGGCTCCGTTGGTGTCAGTGGAGGCCAGGAAAACGGCGTTGCAACCAACCCGCTTAATGAGCCGTCTAGTGGTTCGCTTAACGGTGTCGCCAACGCGGGCCGCATTCGAGCCGTCGGAACCGGTCAGCTTGTTGGGGCCGTCAACTCTGACGCAACGGACGCACTAGGTTATGCCTTCTATAGCGCAGGCACCTTCAGCAAAACGCCTAACCTGCGCTACCTGACGGTAGACGGGGCAGACCCGCTTCAAGACAACTATAACGGCGGTTCGTTGACCGGCGCGTCCGTCTCATTCCGCAACATCATTAACGGCGGCTACCCGCTCTGGTCTATCCTGCGCGTTGTGACGGCGCAGAACCCGCCCAGCATCATCACACAGATCGTCAACGCAGCAGCATCATCGGCGAATGGAACGGATTTCGTTATATTCAAGAACCTGCGTGTCTTCCGCTCCTACCACCTGACTCCGTTCACCTCTGGGACCGTCAGCAATGGCAACAATGGTGCTCCGGCGAACGGTGGCGATGTTGGCGGCGCGGTGTTCTCGATCAACAATGACGTAGACTTCAACAATGACTTTGGCAGCGAACTGACCAATTTGCGCCAGTAAAGCATCCATGGGACAGTTGTAGGGCGCGGATGGCTTGTCCGTCCGCGCCCTCCAAAGAAGATGAGCAGAATTAAGCTCACGAATAAGAAAACACACGCTTAGTCAAGCAAAAGGACAACATGAACACTATGAACATCACACTCAAAGCAACATTCGCGCTCGGCGCTGCCGGCCTCTCCCTGCTGGCATTAACCGGCCAGGTCAGCGCTCAGACGCCTGCTGACCCCAATCTGTCTCGTGTTTTCAGCACCATTACCGATGGCGGCACGGGTCCTAACACCCCAAGCATCACTGCTGGTCAGGCCATCGGCTTTGACCCGCTGGGTGGCAATGGCAAGTTGGGACTTTCTGCAACACAGCCGACTGCTCAATCCCTTTACGAAGCCTTCCGGTTCACCAGCAGCGCAGCAGGGACTTTCTCAACCCTAGTTGCCGGCAGCACAGTTCAGGTTGGTTCCTTCGCTCAAGACAGCAACGTGAACACAACACCCGCAGGCACCACACCACCGTTCAACATGTACGTTTCGCTGTATGCTTTCAACCCGAACGCTGCTGTCGGCACCGTGCCGGCCACTGGAGCAAACCTGTTCGGCGGCGAGCAGAAGATCACCGTCACCAGCGGCGGTGCGATTTACTTCACCAATGACTTCACGACGACGGGTGACATTACCGCCGGTCAGAGCTATGTGCTTGGCTTCACGACCCTGAACAGCGACACGCAGGACTTCGGCCAGCTTGGTACAACCCTTGCCCGCAACAATGGCATTGCCGCTGCGGACCAGACCTTTGACAACACCAAGTTCGCCACCCAGGTTGACGATCAGGGCAATCCGGCTGGTGGCGTGTTCACCAACCCCGGCGGCAACAACACGTTTGGCTTCACGCTATCTTCGGCAGCGGCTCCGGCGGCCGTTCCCGAAGCCTCGTCGCTCGTCTCGACTGCGCTTCTGTTGAGCCTCGGCGGTGCGTTCCTCGCCTTCAAGCGTCGCGCTTCGTTCGCAAAATAAGCGGCTCTCAGTGAGAACCTGCTTTTGACGGTGTAGGCGGCTACTCTCAGCAGTAGCCGCCTGTTCCCACATTCATTCAAACCAAGTGAATGCACGGTTACGACAAAAACATTCTTCAGCACACAAAGGGGTAGCAATCCATGCCTACAATTCACAACCGGGTCAAGCGCGGCTTTACGCTGATCGAGCTGCTCGTCGTCATCGCCATTATCGCGATTCTCGCCGCCATTTTATTTCCTGTTTTCCAAAAGGTCCGCGAGAACGCACGCCGGACACAAGCCCTGTCCAACATGAGGCAGCTTGGCTTGGCTATCACGCAGTATGTCCAGGACACCGATGAAAAGCTGCCACTAGCCGGACATAACTCTCTAGCAAAAAACCCTCAGTTCGAGCAGGCGCAGTGGCAGAACGCCATCTATCCTTATGTCAAGAGTGACGGCGTTTACAAAGACCCGGATGACAGCTCGCCTCAGTATCCTGCCAATGGTCAGCCCCTCAGCGACGCTCAGATCGAGGGCGCAACGATCGGCGGCTCACCTTATGTCAGCGTGACCAGCTTTATCATGGGCTACTACGAGACAAACCCGGTGCCTGATGCGAATGGCAACCCAGTTCCAACTTCCCTCAGCGACTACACAACCCCCACACAGTTCATCCTGTTGCGGACTGGGATACGGTCGGTAGAGGGCGGTCTCTCTGTAAACTATAACGTGCCTGACCATTCCGGCAACACACATTCCGGCTGGCTAGGCGAATATTGTGAAGCCCAGCCCAATCACTCTGAGCTTATGTTCAATCAGTGCCACGCTCCCGGTATTGAATCTCTAACGTCGCTCCCGTATCACCCAGGTGGGACCGCGTTTGAATTCTTGGACGGGCATGTGAAGTTTGTCGCCATGAACATCGCTGCACCAAGCGCGTACTTGAATGGCACTTATCCACCCTGCCAGTACACGCGGCCTCAAGGAGATGATCCGACATGCAGCCCAGCAACCCCGCCGGCAGGCTTCAATCCAGTCTGGGGAGACCTCGCAGACAGTTGTACTTTATAGTGACAGCAGCTAGTGAGTGCAAAGCATGACGAAACTGCTGCATGACAACGGTGGAGAGGTCCCCCCGCCCCAATTCTGGGGAGCCGTGTGGAGAGGAAGTCGCAGGGGCATTGCTTGCTGTGCCCTCTGGTCCAAATCTGTGTTGCTCCCCAGAATTGGGGCGGAGGGGCCTCTTTCTCCACTGCGTTCAACCGCTTACCTCCGTGCTGCTCTGCTTGCGGCGGCGTTGACTGCCTCATTAGCGCTCAGTGTTCCCGCCGCCCCCACGCTGAAGCCGGCTGGGAGCATTACGCTGAGGCAGCACCCGAACGAGTCCTGGGCGACGCCGAGGATGACGGGAACGCACCTCACGCCGCAGACGCCGCTGGTGGCGGAGACGGACGACAAGCCGGCGTTCACACGGGAGCTGGTCTCGGTCGGGTGGCGGCCTTTGGAGTCGTTCAATCTGTACGTCATCAAGCCGAAGGGGGTCAAGAACCCACCGGTGGTGCTGTACCTGTATGATTACACGAACAACACCAAGCGGTTCTTGAGCGATGACTACTGCGAGCGCATCACCCGCTCCGGCTGCGCCGCCGTCGGCTTTGAGTCTGCCCTCTCCGCCGACCGCTTCCAGATGCGCCCGATGAAGCAGTGGTTTGTCAGTGAGCTGCCCGAAGCGCTGGCGGATTCGGCGCACGATGTCCAGATGATCTTGAACTACCTGGCGACGCGCGGCGATCTCGACATGAGCCGGGTGGGGATGTTCGGGCAGGGGTCGGGGGCGTCTGTTGCTATTCTCGCGGCGGCGGCGGACCCGCGCATCAAGGCGGTGGACCTGCTGAACCCCTGGGGGGACTTTCCGGTGTGGCTGTCTCAGACTTCGCTTATCGCGCCGCCGGACCGAGCAACGCTCACGCGACCCACGTTTGTGGAGGCGGCAAAGCCGCTTGACCCGCTGGTCTGGCTGCCGAAGCTCACGGGCCGCAAGGTCCGCTTGATCCAGGTTGAAGACGACGGCGCGACCCCGCCGGCCTGCCGGGCCGCGCTGGCGAAAGCGGCTCCCGCCGGAGTGGAGGTCGTCGCCTACGACAACAATCTTGCGGTATTTGGTGCCCTCGGTCACGGGCGGCTGTTCGCCTGGCTGGGCCGGAATGTGAAGCTAAGCGGCAATGTTAAAGGGACAGAACAATAGCTGGGAGGATCGCTTGCCGTGACGGATGCGCCGAAGACACCGGAAGCCTTGCCGCCGCGAATGCGGCGCTATGACGACTGGCCCACTTATTTGCTTTTCCTCCGCGACTGCCGGGACGCGGCGGCCTCGGACGTTCTCGTCCCCCCGGCGGTCGCCGCCGCCCTTCTCGGCTACTCGCGGGTGCGGATGGCGAAGCTGATCGACGATCAAGCCGTGGACTCCTGGGCTTGGTACGCTCCGGCCTCGTTTCATGCCTCCGAGATCCTCGTTTCCGTGCGAAGCCTCATCCTCTTCGGCCTCCGGCGCGGCCGCCTCAGCGCTTACGAGACCGAAATTCCTCTGCAATCCATTATTGACCGTGACTCCTACGAGGAGATACGCCAGGAGATCGCGGCGTAGCGGCACCCGGCTACGGCTCCAGCGGCTGGGCGACTTGGTGCCACGAGATGATGCTGTAGGTGTAGCCGGTGGTCGGGAAGAACGGCGGCGGGTTGTTCCGCATCCGGGCATCGTAATTGAACTGGGTGTTGAAGCCTTTGACAAGCTGGAGCGACGAGTTGCTGAACTGGCCGAAGGTGCCGACCGTGCTGGACAGATACCCGCCCATGTTCTCCCACAGCCCGACAGGCCGGTCGTCGAAGTGGTCGGCATCGTAGAGGCCCGATGCCAGCACCGTGCCGTCCATCTCGAAGTTCGTCAGCGCCGCCCCCGTGGAGTCCTGCTTGGTGACCAGAACATTATTGGAGATGAGGCCGAGCGTGCCGGCTCGAGACACAAAGTTCGGGTCGCTGCCCTCCGGCACATAAACCGGCGTGCCTTGGGCCGGGTCGGAGGTCGGGTTGCCGTTGACGTCAATGTACTTCGGATTGCCGCTGCTGTCTTTGGCGACCTGGCGCTTTGTGCTGTAAGTGACGCTGCCGTCCAGGTTGCAGCTACCGGTCTGCGGGGTTGCAATCGTCATGCCGTTGTTGTGGGTTAAGCTGCCGCCGCCGTCGAGCGTATTGTCTGCGACCTGCCCGTGCAGGCCACCGGTCTTCGGGTCCCCCTGAGCGCCGATGTTGCCGTTCACATACACGACCCCGTTGCCGGCGCTGGGCAGGAACCCCGTCGGGAGCCAGGTGCCGTCCGGCTGCTGCGCTTCCAGCTTTGTTCCCGCCGCCGGGTCAATCGTGACGCGCTGAACCGTCGCGCCCTGGGTAATGGTCATGACTTGGACGGTGTTCTTCGCGCCCGCCGTGCTGAGGGCCATTTCGCTGACATCGCCTTCCACATACACGCCGCCGCCGGGGCAGAGCGTGACCCCTTTTGGGTTCAGCAGCGCCCCGCCGGTCGCGGCGTTCTTTTGCAGAGAGCTGGAAGTCGGGAACGGCACCACGGGCGTTCCGGTATGCACCGAGCCGGCCCCGCCTGCCGCGACGTTCAGCCACTGGTTTGTCTGCGAGCCGTCGGGGTTCGTCACCACCTGTGGCGGCGTCTGGCTGCCGCCCGGCTGGTTCTTCCACCAGGCGATGCCATTGACGCCCGACGTTGTGTAGGCATCGCTGCCGGTGTAAGTGAACATCGGCGGTGTGCCGGCGGCGGACTTCCACAGGATGTTTTCCGGCTGGCCGTTGGCGTTGTTGTCGTGGACCGGGCCGTCAAACGTGGTCAGGCCGCTGACCCAGTAGTTCTGGGAATTGTTCCAGGAGTTCAACAGAACCAGGTACTGGGCGAGGCTGCCCTGCCCGACATACGCCTGCACGACAGTCACCATGCCGCCGGAAACGCCGACCGATTCAATCAGGTACTTTTTCTGGTTGGAAGTCGGGCTGCCGACATCCGTGTTGTAGTAATCGGGGTAAATCCGCACGGCAAAATAGGAGTTAGGATCGCTGGGGTCGGGTGTGACCACTCCGCGCCCGTTGACCGTGCTAAAGTCCCAGCCGACGGGCGCCTGGGCATTGCCGACCGGCGGCTGGGACCGGGAGCCAAGCCAGGCCAGTGTATACTGAACGCCGGACTCCGCCATGTTGAACGACGACGCGGATTTTGTGCGGGCCGAGCTTGCTTGCAGGGCGTTGTCGGTCATGCCGAGAATGCCCTGGTATCCATGCGAGCTGTTGGAGCCGGTCGTTCCGATCAGCGTCAGCGTCAAAATCCCCATCAGCACCAGCATGGTGATGACCATGCTCATGCCGCGCTGCGCCCGGCGGCTCCGCCGTGTTCGGCGGCTTCTTTGTATTCGGCATTGGGTCTGCATCGGAATAGCCTCTGTGTAATAGCCTCTGTGTAATAGCCTCTGTTCCGCGTGGAAGTTCACGCGCTGGGAACGCAAGCATTCAATGGTACTGAAACGTGTTGTTGCTGGAGCGAGTGCCGGAGTTTGTCGTGTCGCTGCTGGCGGCGGTGCAGTGGTCCCGCATGTAAACACATTTGCCGTTGAGCTGGCTTGAGGTCGCCCCGGCGGTTTCCTCGCTGGTCTGCTGGCCGTTCATCAGGCTGTAGTAGCTGCTGATGATCTTGACTTCCACCTGGTTCTAGACCGGGATTTGGCCGGTTTTGACGTAATACGGGCGGACAAACTGGACGGCGTTCGGCGCTGTCGCCACGCTCTTGCAGAGCGCGGTCAAGCTGCCGGGATATAGTGGCGGGTTGAACGACCCGTCGCTCGGCACCCTGTACTGCCACAAATAGGTGCCTGCCTTCGGGACCACGCTGCCGGTCGGGTCCGGGTCCGGCGTTCCGTCCGGGTCGCCCCGGTAGATCAAATAAACCGTGCTGCCGGCGATGCCGAGGCCGCCGGGGAGCTGGGTCGTCACCGGGGCTGCCGCCCAGCCGCCGCCGTTGGTCTGCCAGACGCCGCCGCTGACGGAAAGGACGCGCAGGCCGCCGGGGAGCGGGTTTGCCGTGTAGCCATTCGCCTGCGGCGACATCGCCGGCGGCGTGACGACTTCAATCGCCGTGTTGATGGCCTGGCCGGTCGGCGTGCCGTCGGGCAGGGTCGTGCTGAACTGCGACAGCAGGACATTGGACAGCGGGATCCAGTTCGACTCGGCGGTTGCCGCCTGGCTGGAAGTCGGCAGGGAAAACGCGCTGGCTTCCCGGATCTGGCCGATGACGTTCTGGATCGCGTTTGCGGCGTCGCCGTTTGAGTAAACCTCGGCCTGCGTTCGCACGACACTGCGACCGGCGGTCATCAGCATTGTCATCGCTCCCAGAAACAGCAGGGACATCAGCGAAATGCAGAGCAGCGCTTCCAGCAGTCCAAAGCCGCGCAAGTTTTTCAGGCCGCGCTGGTGGCGTTTTCTCACAACTAGGATGTTCATAGTAGGCTTTCACGGCGCTGTGTTTGCGAGCAGGGCAGACGTCTGGTAAGAGCCGCTGTGGGTCGCGCTGCCGACCCAGGCCACGGAAACCGTGACCAGCGCAAGGCTGCCGGCGGGGACGCCGCTGCCGGGATGCAGCGCGGTGTAATCGGCGACCGTAATTGTTCCCTGGCTGCCGGGCGCAAAGTAGCCCTGCGTCACCCCATCGCTGACCAGGTTCTCGGCGGACGTAAACGAGTAAGTCATGCCGCCGCTGACGACGATCGGGTAGCCGGCCGGCTGCGGCGAGTCAATGACGCTTAAGTTGGAAAGATGTCCTTGATCGAGGCTTCGGAAGCCGGCGGAGCGAAGCTGGTCTATCTTATGCTGGGCAATCAAGGCGGCCTGCGTGTAATTGCCGCTGTACTGGGCGCCGCGCACGGTCATGGGAAAGACGGCGGCGAACAAAATGGTCATCATGGCGAAGACAATCAGCGCCAGGGTGACTTCAATCAGTGTGAATCCGGCACGGCGCTTGCTTGTGCGGCGTCGGGCGATATTGCGCTGTCTCATAGGACACCTCGCGAGGAAAGTTCGTCTCGGCTTCATTATTGGCGGAGTGGGACGAAAAGATTACCGGCTGCAATACGGGGGCCTACAGCGGCACGGCGACGCGCTGCCAGGACAAAACCCGGTACTGGCTGCTGGTTGTCGGGAAGAACGGCGGCGGGCGGCTGGCGAGGCGGTTGTCGTACAAGCGGGAACAGGGAATGCCGCTCGCGACATAGCCGAGGCCGCCGGTGCTGAACAGCCCGCGCGTCTTGACGATGTAGCTGCCCATGTTCAGCATCTTGCCGGCCGGCCGCTTTGTATAGTCGGCGGCGTCATATGTGCCGAACGCCATGACCGCCGCGTCCACTTCGATGTTCTTGATCGGGTTGCCGGAGGTGTCGTTGTCTACGACTTGGACGTTCTGCGCGACAATTCCCAGCAGTCCCGCGTTGGCACGGAAAGCGGCATTGTTCACATCACTCTCCGGCAGCAGGTTCCCGCTGCCGTCTGTTTGGCGCGGCGTGCTGTAAGTCAGGCTGCCGTCAATGTTGATGTTGCCGATGGTGGGGCCACGGCTTGTGTCGGTAGCGATCGTCAGCGCGGACCCGTCGGCGATTACTCCTGTCACCCCGCCGCTTCTGGGATTGGTGAGCGGCTGGGCAGTGGGGTCGTTCCCGGCTTGCCCGTTTTGGTTGTTGGGAACGGTCTTGCCGATGTTGCTGTCGCAGTAAACGACGCCGTTGGTGACGCCGTTGTAAAGGGTGTCGGTCGAGGCCGGATAGAAGTTCCCGCTTTGTCCGCTTTGCTGAAAGTAGTCCACATGCACCAGCGTCGTCGGCTGGGCCGTGGAAGCGGTCAGTGTCAGCGTCGTCAAATACGGGTTGCCGTTGTCGTCCGTCTGCTGGATTTGGATGATCTGGGTCGTGCTGTTGTGCGGGTCCACGCTCAGGGTCATCTGCTGCACCGGACCGTGAATGTACATCCCGCCGGAAGTTTGCCCGCCGCTGCTGGGAACAAGGACACCGATTGTCGTGGGCAGGCCCGACGGGGGGGCGGTGCTGCCGGGGGGCGGGGGGGGCTGCCCCATCGCCGCGTACTGCTGCGTGGGATCGACCGCAGGCAGGGGGATCGTCGGAACGCCGGTATGGATTCCGCTGGAGCCGGCGGTGGCGATCATCTTCCATTCAGTCTCGCTGGTGGGCGGGGAGCTGTTGCCGTAGGTGTTGCGGTACCAGTTGACGGAAGGGCCGGAAACAGTGAACGCATCGCTGCCCTGATAGGTGAAAATCGGCGCCGCCGGGGTGCCGCCGGTGCCGTCGCTCCACAGGATGTTGTTGGCGACCCCGTCTGAGTTGTTCGAATGGACCGGCCCATCAAAAACATTTAGCCCGGACCCCCAGTAGGCGTTCGGCGGCGTGTTGTCCAAAAAGATCGCATAGTTGCCGAAAGAAGTCTGCGAAACATACGCCTGCACCGTTTGAGTCAGGCCGTTGCAGGTGCCGGTGGACTGGATCAAGTACTTCTTGACCGCGCCCTGGCCGGTCGTGTTGGCGGCGGCGTTGTTGAGGGCGTCGGGGAAAATCCAGACCGTGAATGTGCCGCCGCCAAGTGTATAAACGCCGGCGGGATCGCCGGGGCTGCCTCCCCAAGCGGGCAGGGGAAACGCATGGTTCAAAGACGGCGGGCCGGACTGCGGGGTTCGAAAATGCAGCCATTGCAGCGTATATTCTATGCCGGAGTCGGCGATATTGAACGCCGCCGTAGACTGCATCTGGCGCGACGCCGCCTGGTCGCCGTTCCCGGTCAGGGTCAGCAGCCCGCCGCCGCCCTGCGTCCCGGCAAGGACGCCGACGAGGATCAGGCTGAGAAGGCAGAACATCGCCAGCATCGTTCCCGCCAGCGCCATGCCCCGCTGCCGCCGTTCCCGTTGTGTTCTGATAGGTGTTTGCATGAGAGTAGGTTTAGCCTTGCCGAAAGACCGGCGCTGGAAGTGCCGGTTCCGCTCTGTTTCTAGGCCGCTCAGTTGTGGTTCCGCATCAGGGCGCATTTGCCCGAAAGTGACGTAATGTTGTTGGCCGTGGTGCCGTCGCCCGTGTCGCTGGTCTGCGTCCCGCCGATGGAAGTCTGGTCGCCGCAGATGATCTTGAACTCCAGCTCGTATGGCATCGAGCCGGGGATGTCCGAGTTTGGCGTGTGGCAGCCGATAAACTGCACGGCCTCGGTTGCCGGAGTGCCGTCGGCATGCTTCGTCAGGATCAGGCGGCACAGCTTCTGCCGGGTGTCGTGGGACGAGTCATACAAAGACGTGCCGGCGAGCCGGCGGACCGACCACAGGAACTGCCCGGAGGCCGGGGACGCATTGCCGGCGGCGTCGCCCCGGTAGATACACAGGATGTCGCCGACGAGCGGGTCCACCGGGATGCCGCCGCTAACCTCAGTTCGGGTCCGGTCGTAGCAGGGCGGCGAAATCGCCGCGCCGCCGCGATCCAGGAGACTCAGGCTGGACGCCGCTGCCGGCAGGAGCAGCTCGACGGCGGTGTTGACCGTGCCGCCGCCGGCTGTGCTGGCTTGGTAATCAGCAAGGTTGCCGTCGGGCGGCAGAAACGCCAGGCCGTTTGTGTTCACGGCGGTCGTGTCGGGCGGCAGGGAAAACTGGATGGCTTCGCGGGTCGTCCCAGTGATGGATTGCAGGCCGACCGCCGCGTCCTGGCTGCTCTGCACGGAAACGCTTGTGCGTTGCACCATCCGCTGCGACCCGATAAACAGGGCGATCGTGCCGCCGAACAGCAGCGCCACCAGCGGCAGCGTCACCATGACTTCTATCAATGTGAACCCGCGCTTCTGCTGCGAGCTTCGCTTCTTACTTATGTGTGCGGTTTGTTTCATTGGAGCGCTCTTTATTGATGCTGCATGCTGACAACAAGGGCGGACGCGCTGTAACTGCCCGGCACGGCTCCCACCCAGGTAATCGTCACCGTCACGACGGCGACATTGCCTCCGTACCCTGGGGTATATTGGTTGGTGCCGTCCGTGACCGTAATCGTCCCGGTGCTGCCCGGCGGGAAGTAGCCGCCGGTCCCCGCCAAATGGTCCACGTTCGTAAAGTCGTACACGCCGGCGCTGGTCTGCCCGTCCACGATATTCTGCGCGGTGAGCTTAGACACCGCCGTGGCATCGCTGCTGTCGAACAGGCGGCTGAAGCCGGCGACCCGGAGCTGGTCAATTTTGCGCTGGGCCAGCGCCGCCGCCTGATCATAATTGCCGCTGTGCTTGGCGCCGCGCACGGCCACCGGCAGGACCGCGCCGAACAGCAGCGTCATCATGGTGAAGATAATGAGCGCCAGCGTGACTTCCATGACGGTGAAGCCCTGCTGCGCCCGCATTCGTTTTGCGGGTATTCGTTTTGCTTGTAACCGTAGACTTGCCTGCATAATTTTAGTATCGGCAGAAGCGTTGGCGGAGATTAGGGGAAGAACCCCTCCCGCCTCGTTCCTGGCACTTGCGGCATCCTGCCTCAGTGTCGCTCCCTCAGCACTGGCTACCTGGAAGGCCCCTGTTAGGGAAGGGCCACGGAAGTGAAAACAGCCCCAGCCTCTTATCAAGAGGCTGGGGCTTTTGCGTTTCGCTTTGGCTTATCCTGTCGCTTTGGCTTATCCTAGCCCTTCCCTAACAGGGGAGGAAGTGAGGAACGAACGGGAGGGGTTCTTAGTACCCATGCCACCATTTCTCGCCGGGCGCATATCCGCTGCCGACGGTGCCGGTGAAGTTGCACGAGGGCGCAGCGGTGACCGCACCGGCGCTGTACTGACCGCCGGACGCGCAAACCGGGACTTGCCGGATGTAGTTGTAACCGTTAGCTCCGTTGCAGACAAGCTGGTAGGTTCCATTCGGGCCGGGTGTCGTGGCCGTGGAGCCGTCAACGCTGAATGTTGCGGTTGAGGTCAAGGAAAGCCGATTGTCCATCGTACACTGCGCTTTTGCATTGTTAACTTCGTAAAGGTTTGCAATGCAGCTTTTCGCCCGGCTGGTTTCACGGGCGGCGACAAAGTTTGGGATGGCAATCGCCAGAAGAATGCCGATGATCAGGACGACAATCATGATCTCGACCAATGTAAAGCCGAAGCGGCTTCGGCATGGCATGAGCAGACCTGCCTTTCAGAGAAAAAGGATGTCGGGCGCTGCCCGACATCCTTGATTTCGATGCGCTTGTTGCGTGTACCGGCTTACATGCCGTGGTAGAACTTGCCGGCAGGAGCTGCCGCCGCCGCACCGGCAGCGGGAGTCGCCGGTGCGTAATTAGAGTCAGTGTTTGTGCCGGCTAATGGGGTCGCGTTTGTCTTGCTGCCGGAGATCGTGCAGTAGGGGGTATCAGGCAGGGTCGGCGCAACAAGTTCAGAGCCGCCGGCTGGGCAGGTCGGAGCCGTGCGGATATAGGCGGTCGCGCCGATCAAGCTGGTTGCGTTCCCCGAATCGAGCGTAGGCTTGTTGGCGGCATAGTTGCCGGCGTTGATCTGCTTGTCCATCGCGTACTGCTGCGTGGCGCTGTCAATCTGCTTGAGGTTGCCGATGCACGCTTTGGCGCGGGACGCTTCGCGGGCGGCGACGAAGTTCGGGATTGCGATTGCCAGCAGGATGCCGATAATCAGGACGACGATCATGATCTCAACCAGCGTAAAGCCGGTTTTGGTGTTGTTCGGGCGGAAGACCTTCATGCGTAACTCCTTGTGCGAGAAAATTGTTTGTAAGACTGTCAAGTCAAATTGCCAAGACGGGCTGTGGGTCCCGGTGCGGTCCGCGCTTGAATGTCGGTGCGGCGCCGTTTCCCGGTGACACTCTAGTTATCGGGACAGCCTGCCGTCCTCTGTAGGGCAAAGCGTCAGGCAGAAATACGGGGATTTCCCCTTGACAATCTTCCGGTCCACCGTGTATACTACGCTTGCTTCTGCCCGAACGGCTTTTCCGCCTTTTCGGGAGCAGCGGGCGACCCGAAACGAAGCCGTGCCGGTCGCCTTCTCCTTTGTTTTCTTCTGGGGTTTTCTTCTGATGCTCTTTGAGCACTTCTCGCGCACCGCCGCGCTTTTTCTCCGTACTTCTCTGTGAAAGAGGCAAGCCGACATCGCCGCCGTGACGGCCCTATGTCGCCGCTTGGCCTCTTTATGTCTTTTTTGAGAGAAACGGAACGCGCTGTGACAGAACACTCTTCAACGACCGAACATGCTCCAGCCGGCCCTGTGCGGGTTGTGATTGCCGATGACGACCCGCTGACGCGCCTTGACCTGCGCCATGCGCTCACCGGCCTCGGAATGCAGGTGCTTGGCGAGGCGGAAGACGGGCGGCAGGCCCTCAGCCTTGCCCGCATCCTGCGCCCCGACCTGCTGATCCTCGACATTATGATGCCGCAGATGGACGGCCTCGACGCCGCGCGGATCGCCCGTGCCGAGCAGCTTGGGGCAGTCATGCTCCTGACCGGCTACGCCGAGGACGACATGATCGCCCGTGCCGACGCCGCCGGAGTGTTGGCCTACCTGCGAAAACCGTTCCGCACCGAGGAGCTTGGCCCGGCCATTGCGATTTCGCTGGGACGCTACCGGGAGCGGCAGGCGCTTGAAACCGATGTCGAGGACCTGCGCGAGAAGATGGAAGCCCGCAAAGTCGTGGGCCGGGCCAAAGCCATCCTCATGGAGCGCCACCAGCTCACCGAGCGCGAAGCGTTCTACCGCATCCAGGCTCAAAGCCAAAGCCTCCAAAAACCGGCGTCTGAAATCGCCCGCGCCATCATCACGGCAAGCGAAATGGGAATTTGAGACCTACCACCTTGCTTCGCAGGGTCCTCCCTGAAGGGAGGATACAGACAACTCAGTAAGCTTTCTGCCTCTTCTCCTAATCCTTCCTTTAGGAAGGACCCTGCGAAGCAAGGTGGTAGGTCTCCATAAAGTTTTCGTTAAGATTGTTCCTGCCTGCTCTTAATCCGTAGGCACTTGTAAAAATATCGGGTAATATCACGTCCGCCACTCTCAACTATTCGCCACAAGCAAGAAGACACACGAGGAGAACATCACACTTGCGACCCATCATGCCCAGCACCCACCCTTCCCGCACACTCACCCTTCGGACCGCGCTTGCACTCGGCATCAGCCTTGCCGCCTGCGGCAGCCTGCCGGTTCTGGCCCAGGATGCCCCCGCGCCGGCGACCCAGGCCGCCCCGCCCGGACCGGCGACCCAGCCGCCGCCCCCGCCCGGAACCGCCCAGCCCGGACCGACCCAGCCCGCCGCCGCCCCCGCGCCGCCCGGAACAACGACCGCGCCCGGTGCGCCTGCCGCCGCCCCTGCCGCCGCGCCGGTCAACTACAATGTGCAGTACAACGGCCTCATTGACGGCTATTATTTGTTCAACTTCCGCAACCCGAAGAACGTGGTCGGCGGGCAAAACGGTGCGGTTCCCGGCGAGCAGTATTATGACACCCGCCACAACTCGCCGTCGCTGTCACTCGCCGAGCTGAACGTCTTCAAGACCGCCCGCCCGTCGGCCTTCGGCTTCAAAGCCACTTTTATGACCGGCGACACCGCCGACATCAACCACTTCGACTATCAAGGCGCAAGCCAGGGGCGCGGCGAAGCCCGCTTCAAGAATGTCCAGCAGCTTTACGCTACCTACGCCCTCGGCGGCGACGGTGCCGGGATTGACTTCGGCAAGTTCTATTCTCCCTTTGGCTATGAAGTCACCGAGTCCAACGGCAACTACAATTACTCGCGCTCGACCGCGTTCAATCTGGTGCCGTTCTACCATGCCGGCGCCCGCATCTATACGCCCATCCCGCACCTCGCCGCGCTGACCGCGACGTTCTATCTGGTCAACGGCGTTTACAACACGCCGACCATGGGCGTCCAGAACGACTCCAAGCGCCCCGGCTACATGGGCCAGCTTAACTACACTGACCCAAAAGGCAAGTTCACGCTGATTTCCGAGCTGGGCCTGGACAAGCAGAAGTTCGGCGGCACGGTGGATCAGACCGGCCCGAACACCAAAATTATTGTCAACGACAACAACTTCACTTACAACTTCAACGCCAACCAGTTGTTCGGCCTGGACTATGTGTATCTCAAAACCACCCCGGACGGCCTGCCGAAAACTACGTCCAACGGCTACGCGGTCTACTACCGCCAGGCGCTGACCGCCAAGAACGCCATCGCCTTGCGCTTCTCCGGCTACAGCGCCAAAACCGACGGCTCCGGCGGCTCGGCTTCGTCCACGGCTCGGCCTTACGACATCACGGCCACCTACGAGATCAAGCCCGTCGCGAACTTCCTGACCCGCTTGGAGTACCGCCACGACCACACGAATTACGATGGCGGCAACAACCCATCCGTCGCGTATGGCTTCTACGGCGGAAACTCTCTGCCGACCAAAAGCGATCAAGACACGTTGAGCCTGTCCGGCGTGTTCACGTTCTAGGCGAAAACCTCACCCGGTCGCTCCGCGCCCACCCTCTCCTTCCGAAAGGAGAGGGTATGCTACGCATTACTGCGTATCGGAACGCAGTTCCGGGGTGAGGTTGCAATCTTTTTACTCACCAACTATGCCAAACCCTGCCGTCACGGACGATGGCCCTGCCGCCGTCGAAACAGCAAATCCTGCCTCCCGCGCCGCCCCGCGCTTCTGGACCCCCGAAGACAGAGACACGCCTGCGCCCGAAAGCGTCCCCACGCCGCCTGCCGCCGCGCCGCGCAAACCCAAGTCTTCCTCTAACTCTGCGCCGAAACCCGCCTCCCCCGCCGTTGTGCGCGACCGCTACAGCCCCGCCATGAAAGACCTGCCCGCAGGCGAGCGTCCCCGCGAGCGCCTGCACGCCTACGGGGCGCAGGCCCTGACCACTGCCGAGCTGATTGCGATCCTCATCCGCACCGGCAACGCCCAGCGGAGCGCCGTTTCTTTGGGCGAGTTTCTGCTGGCCGAGTTCGGCAGCATCCAGGGAGTCGCTACCGCAAGCGCCGAGCAGCTTGCCGCCGTCAAGGGCCTCGGCACGGCAAAAGCCGCTCAGATTAAAGCCGCCATCGAGTTCGGCAACCGTTTATCCCTCTTCACCGAAGAAGGCCGCCCGTCCATCGGCGGCCCGCGCGATGTGTCCAATCTCCTCATGCCCGATCTGCGGTATCAGAAAAAAGAGCATCTCAAGTCACTGCTTTTGGATACCAAGAACCGCGTCCTTGCCATCAAAACCGTCTCCATCGGCGATCTCTCGTCCTCTATTGTTCATCCCCGCGAAGTCTACAAAGACGCCGTTCTCGCCTCGGCGGCGTCCATCATCGTCGCCCACAACCACCCATCGGGCGACCCGACCCCAAGCGCCGAAGATGTCGCCGTCACCAAGCGCCTCATCCAATCCGGCGAAATCATGGGTATAGATTTACTCGACCATATCGTCCTCGGCGACGGCACATTCGTCTCCCTCAAAGAACGCGGCCTGATTTAGTCCTGTATTGAAACCATGAGAAGCAGAGCGCCATTCTCTTCCAAGTTCCTTGTTTTATTCAGACTGACGGGGCTTGCCTTAGCTCTGTGTCTCGGCTACTTGTGGCTGATACGGCCTGAAGGAGAGGGACCCAAGCCGGTGATGACGCCTCGCCTCAAACAGTTTTACCAGAAGACGGAGCAAGTTCATCCGGGGATGACCGAAGTGCAGGTTCGCAGGCTATTAGGACCGGCTGACGCGATGACAGTTTATCCGCTCTTCAACTCAGGCCACACCTATGAATCTTGGCAGTGGAACGCGCCGGGAAGTTCGTCTGGGGCATATTTAGTTGACTTTGACGAAACTGGACATACTGTTCCCGCTGGAATGTATCCTAACTAAAACGCCCGGCTTTCCAGTGGAAAGCCGGGCATTCATTGCTTGGCGCCTACTTGCCGCGATAGCCGCCGGTTACGTCTGTGCCTTCAGGGACCGGGGAGTAGAGGCCGCCTTCGGTGTCTGGGGCGGGACCCGACTTCTTCATCAAAGCCGTGTCAGTCAGATGGCCCATCGCGGCTTCGGTGACGGCGCGGGCAAACTTGTGGCCCAGCACCGTTGCGCCCGCCGCTGCGCCGGCACCCACTTCGTCCTGCGGCTTTTCGGCAAGCGCGAGAATGGTATCAACCACCGTCTGAGGGTCGTACACCGGTGGGATGGGGACCGCTTCGTGGCCGGTATAGTTTGCCGTGTGGACAAAAAACGGCGTGTCCATAGACGCCGGAAGAACCGTGCAGATATGGATATTGGCGGCTTTCGCTTCAATCAGCTCCTGCCGGATGGCTCCGCTGAGGCCCACAACCCCATGCTTCGCGGCGGCATACGACGCAAAATACGGCGCGGGGACTTTGCCGATGACCGACGCAATGTTGATGAGGGTTCCCGCGCCCTGCGTGTTGAACTGCTTCACCGCGAAATAAGAGCCGTAAAGTGTGCCGAGCAGATCGGTCTCAATCACATGGACATGATCGGCCAGCGGCACGTCTTCAAACTTGCCGAGTGCGCCGCTGCCGGCATTGTTTACCCACACGTCAATCCGCCCGAACTCCGCGACCGCCGCCGCTGCCAGCGCTTCCACGTCCGCGCTGACGCTGACATCCGCGACAACCGCCAGCGCCTTGCCCCCGGCGGCAACACACTCCGCCGCCAGCATATCTAAGACTTCCTCGCGCCGGGCCGCAACCACCACCGACGCGCCCGCTTTTGCGAATGCCAGCGCCGTTCCCTTGCCGATGCCGCTGGATGCGCCCGTAATGACCACCACTTTGCTGCTGTTGTCTGCGTTATTATCTGCCATGTCTTTGCCTAACTAATCCGTCAAGATGGCAGACTTTTCCCGGCAATGGAACGCGCTAAACGTCGCAAGGTCGAACACGCGGAAGACAGGGCGAACACAAAGTTCGTCCTCCAAAACCCCGCCGCCAGGAAATCCCGCGCCTTTTCGTCCGGCGGGGTCGGCGCACACACCTCGTCCGAAACACACATCCAGAGAAAGCTAAAGCCATAGAAAGCTAAAGCCATAGAAAGCTAAAGCCATAGCGTGCCATAGCCGCCTGTTCGCGAAACACAATGCCGCCTCCTGCCTGCCTGCCGCCGGGGTACAATGAGAACTATGGAAACGACCAAGTATCTCAAGCAGCAGGCCAAACAAGGGGATGCCGATGCGTTGTTTCGTCTGGGACATCGCCTCGCATTTGGGCGCAGCCGCCCGCGCCCGACCGACTGGCCTGCCGTTCTTGAGTTTTGGAAACACGCGGCGGACTTGGGACATGAGCGGGCCATGTTCTACCTCGGCGTCTGTTATGAGCATGGCAACGGATTTGTCCAAGATCTGACTCAAGCCCTCCAATGGTACGAGAAAGCCGCCGAGTTAGGCCATGAAGTTGCCATGTATAATCTCGCGTTTAGCTACCGCAATGGCGACGGCGTCCCGCAGGACCACGAGAAGATGCGCTTCTGGCTCGTCAAAGCGGCAAAGCTTGGCGATGCAGCCTCCCAGCGTGATTTAGGCTGGTGTTATCACGAAGGCGTCGGTGTCCCGCTGGACTACGCGGCGGCAGTTCGCTGGTACCGAGCGGCAGCCCGGCAAGGCGACACAAAGGCGCAGTACAACTTGGGCCTCTCCTATTTAGAGGGGGACGGCGTGGCTGTCTCTGAGCGCTGGGCGCGGCACTGGCTTGGAAAGGCGGCACAGCAGGGCTACCGGAAGGCAAAAGCTCGGCTGAGGCGGCTTGTCGGTACAAAACAGGACTTAGATGCGGACTTAGATGCGGAGTATCGGGAAATGGCGCAGGACACTGTTCGCGAAGCAGAGGCACTGGAATGGGCGGAAGGGACACTGATGACGCAAGAGGAACTCAATGCCGTGTTATAATGCGCTATAATAAAGCCAGTTATGAGTTCTGATCGCTTTAGTTTTTTGGAGTTTGGAGACGACGATGCGGTGCTGCCTGCCGAGGACGCGGCACGGGTAGGGGAGCCGGCACAGCGGGCAATCGGGATGGATCTGCTGCCGGACGGCACGACGCTTGCCCAAGTGCGGTACACGGACACGCGCGGGTTCCAGAAGTACGCCGAAGGGGATGAAGACGACGGCACGGTGACTTTGTCGTCACTCGCGGGGCAGGAGCAGACGGTTCCCACACGCCTGCGGATTGTGGAAGTCCTGGGAGAGCGCGGAACCGAGGCTGGGCAGTTCCAGTACCCGACGGGGGTGGCCGTGGACAGCGCGGGCATTCTCTATATCGCCGACTCCTACGGGCACCGCTTGCAGCGCATTACGCCGGACGGCGGCGTTTCGGTCATCGGCGGGCGCGGCACAGGCCGGGCGCAGTTTTTGTCGCCGCAGGGGGTCGCCACCGATGAAGACGGCTCGTTTTATGTGGTGGAGCAGGGCAACAGCCGGGTGCAGAAGTTTACGCACGACGGCATTCTGACCCTCGTATTTGGGAAAGCGGGCCGGGACTCCGGCGAGTTCTCCGGGCCGACCGGGATCTCCATCGCGCCCGGCTCCGGCGACATCTATGTGGCTGACACTGGCGGCAGCCGGGTCCAGCGCTTCAGCTTCGAGGGCCGCTTTTTGAACGCTTTAGGCCAAAATGGACCGGGCCTGAGCAGCCCGCAGGCAGTCGCCGCCGCGCCCGATGGAGCGGTCTATGTCGCCGAGACATTCGCCCAGCGTTTGGTCCGCTTTGACCCGTTAGGCCGAATAGACCGGCAGATCGGCGGCGCCCGCCTCCGCCGCTACGGCGCATCCCCTACCGTCCCTCTCAACCAGCCGCGTGCGCTGGCGCTCGACCCCGCCGGGCTGCTGTATGTCGCCGACGCCGGGGAACCCGATCCTGTTTCGGGCGAGACGCGCGGACGCTTGCAGTGCCTTTCGCTGTCCGAGGACCGTCCGGTCATCGCGACCATTGAAAAGATCGGACGCTCGCTCGGCTCCCTGATGCGGCCCGGCGGCATCGCCGTCGGCCCCCCGTCCGACCGCCCCGTGCCGGGCCGAGTCTCGTGGGGCGATGTCTATGTCGCCGACACGCTGAACCACCGCATCCTGCGCTTTGCTTGGAGCGGCGCGGCGTGAGCATTCTCGCTGACCAAATCAAAGCCGAAGCGGCGCGTCTTGGCTTTGCCCTTTGCGGCATTACGTCGGCGGACCCGCCGCCCCATCACCGGCACTATGCCCGTTGGCTGGCCGAGGGTAAGGCGGGCGAGATGCTATACCTGCACCGGCAGGAGCCGAAGCGCGGCGATCTGTCGCAGGTTCTGCCGGGCGTAAAAAGCGTCGTCTGCGTCGCGCTGAACTACTCGCCGGACGGCCCCCCCGCTCCCAATAATGGGGGAGCCGGAAAGAAACCCGGAGAGGCCGTTCCCTCTGCTCTGACTCCCTCCTCATTGGGGGCGGGGGGGACCGGCACCGTCGCCCGCTACGCCCGCTTCGACGACTACCACGAAACACTTTGGTCGCGTTTAGAGTCTTTGCTGGCCTTCATCAAAGCCCAAGCCCCCCGTGCAAACGGCAAAGTCTACTGCGACACGGGGCCAATTACCGAGCGCGACCTCGCCATGCGGGCGGGCCTCGGCTGGATCGGCAAGCATACCAACCTTTTGTCCCGCCGGCTCGGCAACTGGTTCTTCCTCGGCGAAATACTTCTCGACATCGCGCTTCCCGCCGATACGCCTGAAACAACCCATTGCGGCACCTGCACCCGCTGCCTTCCCGCCTGCCCGACCGGCGCAATCACTGCGCCGTACCAGCTCGACGCTCGCCGGTGCATCTCATACCTCACCATTGAGCTGAAAGGCTCCATCCCCGAAGACCTACGGCCTCTTGTCGGGACACGCATCTACGGCTGCGATGACTGCCTCGCCGCCTGCCCCTGGAACAAGTTCGCCGTGCAGTCGGACGACCCCGCTGTCCGCCCCCGTGCCGACCTCACTGCGCCTGATCTGCTGGCCCTGCTGGCGCTTGATGACGAGGCGTTCCGCGTGAAGTTTAGGAACAGCCCCATCAAGCGCACCAAGCGCCGGGGACTGCTGCGAAACGTTTGCGTGGCGCTCGGCAACCTCGGCGACCCCCGCGCCCTTCCGGCGCTCACTCATGCCGCCGCCTCGGACCCGGAGCCGTTGATCCGTGAACATGCCGCCTGGGCATTAACGCGAATAAATGCTGCCAGAGTGGAGAAATAAGCAAAAGACCACAAGGGAGGGAAAAAAGAGGATTGTCCTTAGATTTCCGCAAATTGAGGATCGCGTTAAATCCGCTGACGAAAGGATGCTTTCTTCAATCCCAAGCAAAATTGACCGCTTGGAGCTTTCTGTTGCCAAGACAGAACAGTTCATTCGCGGGAAAACCAGCGGCTAGGGCGTGCTGCTTGACGAGACGGACTAATTTGTTGCTTCGCGAGGGAGGTGCGGAAGTGCCTCCCTCGCAAGCCGATTAAGCAGGCTGCGCGACAAGTCGCCGGCTGATGACGCTTGGCACCTCGTCATACCCGTCAACAGTTATCGAAAATGACGCCCGCCCCTGAGTCAGCGAGCGCAGATCGGTCGCAAACCCGAACGTCTCCGCGAGAGGCACGCGGGCCTGGACCACGGCGGTGCCGTCCCCAAGCGAGTCCTGCCCGGTGATCCGGCCGCGACGCCGGTTAAGGTCGCCAATGACCGCCCCGACATGGCCGCCGGGGGCGGTCACTTCGACCAGGCCGATTGGCTCGATAATGATCATCGGGGCCTGCTCGCAGGCGTCCCGGAACGCCAAACGCGCGGCCTCGGCGAAGGCGTAGTCGCTGGAGTCCACCGCGTGGTAGCTGCCGTCCACGACCGACACCCGGATGTCCACGACGGGGAAGCCCGCGAGAACCCCATGCCCCAGGGCGCTCCTGACGCCTTTTTCAATGCTTGGGACATACTCGCGCGGGATTGCGCCGCCCGCAATGCGGTTGACGAACTCGAAGCCCGCGCCCCGATCCCGTGCTTCTAGTTCCAGGACGCAGAACGCCTTCTGGCCCGGCCCGCCCGTTTGCTTGTCCACGCGGCCCTCGCCCCGATACCGTGTCTGGTTGAAGTCGCCGATCATTGCCTTGTCCTCCTCTTGTCAGATGATTAGCTTGTTAGATAAGTAGCTTGTTAGATAAGTAGCTCGTCAGATAAGTAGTGGGGCCAACGGGGGGCGCCGTTCCTTCTCTTCGACAGAGAGAAATGCAAACCGTTACACCACAGCCCCACGAACGCCTCGCAATACAACGTCATAAAATGGCTCCTCCCTCTGGATTCGAACCAGAACAAACCGAGTAACAGTCGGTCATGCTGCCATTACACCAGGGAGAACTAAAATGCCCTGAGCGAGGGCATAGTCCTGTCTGCCCTCGGAGAGACTTGAACTCCCACTGACCGAGGCTTAAACTCGGTGCCTCTGCCATTGGGCTACGAGGGCAAGTTTCGACTTTTGGTTTTTGACTGCCGCTGGAGAGATTTGAACTCCCACTGGTCTGGTTCTAAGCCAGATGCCTCTGCCGTTGGGCTACAGCGGCGTATGGTCCAATCGTGAAGGGCAAACAAAAACGGCCTCCCGCTTGATGCGGGAGGCCGAACAGTTTACTTGAAATTGGGGATGCTGCGTTTCAGCAGAAACATTCTCCTTCGTGGTAACTGTTCGGCCCTGCATCAGCCAGGGCATCAGCCAGGCAGGCACGGCGGTCGCCCAAGCAGGCGTAGCTGAGGCATGACAAATCAACGGATAAACCGAGAGTGCCGAGCGCCGCTCTTTTGTTGTCATTATTTTTCTTCATTGTTCCAGTGACCGTTACAGACATATTCCCGAAAATCGAGCAGCAGACAGCGAAAAAGCTTGAAGACAAACAAAAAGGCTCCAAGCGGGATGCTTGGAGCCGATTGCTGCTTCTCTAGGAGGGAGGACTGTTCCTAACAGTCCTCCCTGCGGTGCAAAGCGGGCGCAATCGGCGGTAGGAGATAAGCGTTATTTTGAGGCGCATTCTGATTGTCATGGCTTCGGTTGTCCAGATCGAACTGCAACCGCACTAAGCCCAAGACCTGCGGCGTGGCAGCAGGCTGCCGGAGCAAAGGCTGCCGGTTTCCAAAAGCGACGTTTAAGTTATAGGTTTGAGTGAACATGGTACGGCGAACAGTCTAGCACAGGCTCTCGTCGTTTGTCAAGCCCTGCTAGGAATTATTTTTAGGTCGGTTCCAGATGCCGCGCTCTCACGCGCCGGTCGTGACCGCGCGGATAATCAGCATCACGCCGATCAGCGTAATCGCGGCGGCGCTCACCACCGGCAGCCGGCGCAGCAGTCCTTCTCCGGCGGGGAACCGGGCGACCCAGTGCCGCGTCGAAACAACCATGAGGCCGATTACAATCAGCACGGAGGCTAGGCCGATGCTGAACGCGGCGATTAGCACCATGCCGTAGGCGATCCGGTGCAGGGCGACGGCGGACAGCAGCACGACCAGCGCCGACGGGCAGGGGACAATCCCGCCGGAGATGCCCAGCGCCAGCAAAGAGCGCAGCGTAATCGGCCCTTCCGGGATGTCATGGGTATGCTGCCCCGGCCCGTAGCCGTGAACATGATCGTGGCTGTGATCGTGCGAATGGCTTTCGGTGTGCAGGTGAATCTCGTCGGGACCGTCTGAGTGGTCATGCACGTGGTGATGGCCGGTCGGCAGGCCACGCAGGCGGGAAACGAGCAGCCAGACCCCGACCCCGAAAACCGCCAGGCCGCTGATCGCGCTGAGGACCGGGTACAGCTTCTCCGGGACGATGTAGCGCGACGCGAACAGCGTGATGAGACCCAGTGCGAAGACGCCGAGCGTGTGCGTGATGGTCACAATCAGTCCCAGCGTGACTGCATGACGCGCCGTGCCGCGCGAGCCGACCAGGTATGCCGCCACCATCGTCTTCCCATGTCCTGGCGAAAGGGCATGGAACGAGCCGAACACAAACGCGACAAGCAGCCCGGCCAGCATGATGCCGGGCGTCAGGGTGCGCTTGGCAATCGCCTGGGTAAAAAGGTCACGCGGCGTCGCGTCGCGTGTCGCTGGCGCAGCGGACTCGGTGGACGAGGCGGCGGCTGTTCCCGGAGCCGCCGAAAAGTGCGCTTCGGTGTCCTGGGGCGGCACAACATCGCGTGGGTAAAGGCTCAGTCCCCGGCTGCGGTCCTGGCGGAACGCGGACGCCTCCGACAAAACCACACCGCTCCCATTCGCCGCCACAATCTCTTTCCAGCCGGTTCGGGAGGCATAGTTGTGGTCCTGCCAAGTGACATCGTGCGGCCCCGATGGGGTTGCTGCCGACCAGTCCAGCGTAATTTTCAGTGTTTCCAGTCCCCCCGCGCCCGGCGAGAGGCGCAGATTGCTGCCGAGAAGCGTGAGCGCCGCCGGGGTGCCGTTCACGGTCAGCGTGACCCCGGACGCAAGCTGGGCGGTCCGCGCCGCCAGGTACGCCGATTTCTCCGCCGGACTGACAACCTTGTTATGGTCGGCGTCGAGCGCTTCTTTCTCGCTGAGGGCCGGGATTTCCGCCATGTCAATGACGTAGTGGATGCGGATGTCGGTTGGGTCAGCCTGGAGCCGGGCATAGTGGCAAATGGCGAAGTTTCCCATCGGGTGAGCGGACACCGGGGAAACGAGAGCAAGGCAGGCGGCCCAAAGAATGGCGAGAATGACTGCGTAGGTGCGAAGCAGGCGCATTATATTATCTTTCGTTGCACGGGCAGAAGCACCGGCACTGCATTGGCAGACCTGGAAGGCTTCCAGTGCCGGTTGCACTTGCCGCCGGTTCCTATGCTGCATTTAGTTCCCGCAGAGCCGCCGCTGCAAGCGGGGCATCAATCGGGCTAAAATCGGGATTAAGCGCAAGCGCCTGGCGCAAGTAGACACGCGCGGCCTTCCTGTCCCTCTGCTTCAGCGCAATCATGCCCGCATGATACAGAAACTCGGCTTCCGGCGTCTTCTCGGCCCGCGCGGCCCGGCTCATCGCGGCGGCTTCGGGGTAACGGCCGCTCTTGTAAAGGCACCAGGCCAGCGCGTCGGCGGCGTAGACATTCCTGCGGGTCTTGTATTCTACCTGAGCGTCTGCTAAGGCTTCCGGCAGGTCCCGGTCGTGGTTAGCCCGGAACAAGGACATCTGCCAGCCGCCGCGCACGCCGTTTGCCTTCTGGATACGGTCAATGTTCTCGGCAAGCCGGTACTGCTGCTCGGCATCTCCCTTGCGTCCCGTCAGCGCGTACAGATCGCCCAGAGCGACGACCGCTTCCACCTGCGGCACCACATCAATGGCCTTTTGGTAGCAACCAATCGCCTGCGCGTAGTCGCCGCGCCCGGCTTCCGCCCGGCCCAATGCCATCAGCACCCGGTAGTTCTGGGGCGTTGTCGTGAGGGCGTCCCGGAGCGTCTGCTCGGCGGCGGCTTGATGGCCTTCGCTGTAGAGCATCAAGCCAAGCTGGGCGCGGCACCAGCCCGTGCTTTCGGCGTAAGGACCGCCGGCATCAATGGCTTTCACCATCAGCGAAACCCCTTTCCGAAAATCCCCGGTCAGCCACAGCAGATGTCCGCCCCGGCTGTAAGAGGACAGATCAGGCCGGAGATTGAGCATTGTTTGGTAGTGGGCGTAAGCCGCCGGGTAGTCGCCCAGCTCCTGGTCGGCGTCGCCAATTAACCCATAAGCGTCCTGGGAGTTTGGGTCGAGCGCCAGCGCCTTTCCGGCCCAGGCTTTGCTTTGCTCGAACTCATGCCGGTCGCTCGTCACCCAGGCCATGCCGTCGAGCGCGGGGACACTTTTCGGGTCTCGCGCCAGTGCTCTTTTGTAGTCCGTTTCGGCAAGGCCGTAGTAGCTGAGGTCGGCGGTTTCCCGCGCTTTCTGCATGAGCGCATCGCCGAGGTCGGTCCAGGCTTTGGTGTCGCCGGGCGTTTTTTGGGTCGCCAGCGTGTCTTTCGCAATGGCCTGGTCCAGCTTCTCTACCTCGGCGGGCGGCACGGCGGGCGCACTGGATGCCACGCTTGACAGCGGCGCGGCGGCAGGGGGAGGCGTCGTCACGGGCCGGTGCAATGTCCACGCTCCGGCTGCGAGGCACAGCAGAAGCGCACTGATGGGAAGAAGCGGTTTCACGTCGCGTTTGCTTTCACGGCGGGAGCGGACGCCGCCGCTGCCGACGGCGGCGGCTGCGAGCCAAGCTGTCTCAATGTGGCGGCGGCGATTTTGGCGTCCCGCAGATTGAAGTAGGGGTTGAGGCTGAGGGCGTGCGCTAGGCACTTCCCGCCGGTCACCCGGTCGCCGGCTTTGGTATAGATCATGCCGGCGTGAAACAGCATGTTCGCTTCCGGGGTCCGCCGGGCAAGCGCCGCCTGAATCGCGGTTTTTGCGCCGTCTTCCTGCCCGTTCTTATAGAGGCACCAGGCCAGGGTGTCGGCATCGCCGATGTTCCGGCTGGCTTTGTTCTGCTCGGCCATCTGCAAGGCTTGCGGCAGATGGCGGTCGTGGTCGGCGTCGAACCGGGCGATCTGCTCGTGGTCGTCAATGCCGGCGTCGGTGTTCTTTTTGTAAAGGGCTTCAACAAGCGTGTACTGCTTCTCGGCCTCCGCGCTGTGGCCGGAAAGAGCGTACAGATCGCCGAGTAGGGTCAGCGTTTCCGGGTCCGGGGCAGCGGCGGCGGACTTCTTCACCAGGGCAATGGCCGCCGGATAGTTGCCCCGCGCGGCCTTGAACTTGCCTGCCGCCGCCAGGGCCTCGGCATCATTCGGGGTGGTTTTCAGCACGGTTTGGATGGTCTGCTCGGCAGGCAGCAGCGCCCCCTGGTCGAACAGCATCTCGGCAAACTGGGTGCGGCACCAGGCCGTGTTTTCGGCATAAGGACTGCCGGTTTGGATCGCTTTCATCATCAGCCAGAGGGCTTTGCGGGAATTGCCGTCCTGGTACAAGAGGCGTGCGCCCCGGCTGTAAGAGGCAATGTCGGGCCGAATATCCAGCATCTTCTGGTAATGGGCGTAAGCATCGTCGTAATGCCCCACGGCGGCGTCATCGTCGCCAAGCAGGCCGTAGGCCGTGTTGTTTTGGGGGTCGAGCGCGACGGCTTTCGTGGCCCATTCCGCGCTTCGGCCGTACTGGTTGCGGTCGCTGGAAACCCAGGCCAGCCCGGCCATGGCGTCCGCCGAGTGCGGGTTTCGGGCCAGCGCCTGCTGGTAGACCTTTTCGGCGCAGGCATAGTAGCGGGGATCGGCGGTCTCGCGCGGCTTCTGCATGAGCGTGTCGCCGAGCCGGACCCAGATTTTGTCGTCGCCGGGGTTCTGCTTCAGCGCACTTGCCCACTTCGCGATGCCGTGGTCGGCGGCGGTGTGCATGGGGGACGTGGGAATAGAAGCAAGCGTGACATCGGCGGTCGGCAAGGCTGTCGCGGCGGCAGTGGAAGCGCTCTGCGCTGGGGTGTTTGCGGCATCGTGATGAGACGCGCAGCCGCTGACGACCAGGGCGCAGGGGATAATTGCTAAGATAAGCTTTGGAATGAGTGCGTTCTTCATGGTGTTTCTAACGCCTGCCCTGAACGGCAGGGCTTCGGTAATGCAATTCCCCGCCTCTGCACTAGCAGGCCCGGAGGGGCGCGGGCATCAGACTTGTTTTCAAATCTTCGCCCGCGCAGGCGGGGGCTTGCGCTTTCAAAGCACGGGGGTTCAGCCCCGTGTGCCTCTGTCCTTACCCGCCGACATTCGGGCCGGAGTCCTTCGAGTTGCGCGTGCCGGCATTCGGCGTGCCAGCATACGGGAAGGTCATGTTGTAGACCTGGTCGTTGCTGTTGACATTGTCCCCCAGCAGCGTCACTGTGGCGAAGGTGGGGCCGCTTGCAATCGCGGTCAAGGCGATGTCAACGACATCATCCCCAAGCCGCCGTCCGTTCGGCCAGCCGCCGGGAACCGTCGCGCCGCTGGCGGTTTTCAGCGTGTCGCCGCCGATAAAGCTCAGTCGGTTGAAGGCAGCCTGGCCGGAGAGATTGACGGGACCGGTCGTCGTGTCCACCCGGATGACATCCGGGATAAAGATGGCGGCAAGGTCAACGCGGCCGGTCGTGACGAACTTCTGCCCGTAGGTTTTGTTGATGAGCGCCGCCAGCTCGGAGTTCAGCGCATAGGTCTTGTATTTCGTCACGTCGCTTGTCGGCAGATCGCGGTTGTAGTTGTCTTTGTCCCGAATCGCGACCAGCGCTTCGTTGAAGAGCGGGTTCGCCTCCCGGTTGACCTGGATATAGGGACCGGAAGAGACATTATCGCCGACTGTCGAGCGCAGCGTGATGCGAGGGCGGGAAACCGACGCATAAACGCCGACGCCGCTGTTGGTGCCGCCGGTGGTGAGTATGCCCTGGTACGCAAACGAAGGCAAGTCGTTCAGCGGGATGACAATCGCGTAGTGGAGGACATTATAGCCCTTGAAGCCGTCCACGCCGGTGCCGTCCTGGCCCAAGCCGTTGCCCTTTTTGTTCGACAGGATGCGCGAGTCCAGCAGGTCGGCGATGCCGGGAATGTCGGCATAAAAGCCGTCCTCGCGGGAGCCGGCAAAAACCGTCGTTTGGCCGGCAACGCCGGGAACGGCGGGCAGGTCGTAGGTGGTCTCGCGGGTGTAGGTATCCAGCCCGGCGCGGGTGGATGCGCCGCTCTTAGCCCGCCCGTAATTCGAGTTGGTGGCCGGTGTCCCGGTCATGTCATCGTACTGCGGCGTCGCATTGACGCCGGTGTTGTACGGTGGAACCATCAGCTTCATCGTGGCGGGGTTGAGCTGCGTGGCTGTGTTCGTGCCGTTTGCGGTGACGGTTTTGGTCACGGTGTAGGTCTGAACAAAGTTCTGGTGGGCATCGCCGACATCCACAATCGGGCCGGCATCGGGGCTGCCGTTGATGTTTGCGCCGCGTCCGTAGCGCAGGATCGTGTCGAGGTTCTTGTAGCTGCCGTTGGCGCTGCTCACGGGGGAGAACTTGAAGTCGTAGCGCTGGACCTGCGCTCCGGTGATCGGGTTTGCGATATGGATGGAGTAAAGCGCGTCATCGGAGAACGAATCATAGGTGACGCCGTCGCCCGGCTCCGAGAAGGGGCGGACGCTGACTTCGACGACGAGTGCCTGGGTGCCGTTCGACATGGTCTGGCGGAACGCATAGACGTCGGTCAGGTTTGCCTGCGGGTCAAGCTTGATGAGGGGCGCGTCGCTGTGGCTGGAAGCGTGGGCCGCGCCGCCGCCGAGGCCGAGTGCGCCGAGTGCGGTCACCGCCGCCGCCGCACCGAAAAGGGTCTTGAAGTTCATTGTGTATTCTCTTAGTTTCTAATAAATTGTATGATAAGATACAACTAATGGGCCGCTGAGGCACGGCGTCGCCGCACGCCGACGACTGTCAGCGCAAGCAGGCCGAGGCCGAGCGAGACAAGCGTACTGGCTTCCGGCACCGGAGCACCGGCAGGTCCGAGGGTCGTTCCCGTAGTCATGACGCCGCTTTCGTCCAGGGTATCGAACGAGATCGCCGTCGGGGCGAAAATGCTGCTGAACCCGAAGCCGGAGACCGTGGTTCCGGGCGTAAACGTGGTAGAAGCAGTAGCCCCCTCGTAGAACGACTCAATGCCGACGCCTGAGTCATAGGGATTTGTAATTCCATAGCCAGTTGGGAACGTAAAGTTCGAGAGTGCGCCTGAGACCAGCGGCAGGCCGTTCAGGTCAATGACAGCGAGATTAGTGGCCGTCAAGTTGGTAATGCTGTAGCTGTAGTTATACACTGACCCGGTCGTCGTGACAGTCGGCGTCACAAGAACCTGGGCGCGAGCGGAACCCGCGGCGAGCAGAATGCCGAGCGTACCCGCAAGAGCCAGTGGCGCTGCGAGTCGGCGTGGACGTGGAAGCATGGGAGAGCCTGCCTTTCAAAGCAAACAATGCACAAAAGAGCATAGAGGCACGAGAAAATGAAGCGTGTGGCGGCAGAAACGCCGTCACGGATGAGGACAGTACGCTGGACAGGGCAGGCGGAGCGGCAGGTGTCGCTGCCGGCGTGGCCCTGCGGGTCGGGCGCGTTGATACCTGAGAAGCGGCGGCGCTGTGCAGGGGGTGAGCGGTCTTCACGCCGGTCGAGAGGGGAGGAGGGGGCGGTACAGCGGGGCGGGTACAGCGCGGCAGCGGCAAAAGGCCAGCAAACGAGGGTGAAGATTGGTTCGGCTCACGTTTAAGAGTATACCCGGCGGTGCAGGGAAATACCCTCCGAAAACTGCTTGGATATTAATCGGCGGTTACAACTCAAAAAATAGCCGTGCCGGCAGGCGCGACAAGAAAAGAGGGAAGCGTCCGCACAAGGCCGAAACTTCCCTCAATGGGTGATAAACAAAGACCGTTGCACAAGTAGCTGTCTGTTTTGCCAGCACCATCTTCTTAGGCTGAAAATCTCTCAAAGAGTTCATCAAGTTTTTCCGAGCCTGAAATAGTCCCCGGACTTATAAATACTTCTACATCTACCCTGCTATCCTCGACGAACTCGACTTCCCATCTTTCCCCTGGCACTACGACTGTGACCATGATTGCTCTTTGAGTAGGCGCACTTAACGAGTAGAATATTGCGCTTGCATCTAGTTTCGCAAGAAAGTCAATCAATCTTGTCAAGTCTGTGTCCTCTGTCATCTGTTGAATCTAAGCGGGTGTCATTCCCCGGTGCTTGCACCGTTTCCGGTTTTGGCGTTCTCGTCTCTTTCAGGAGGCGAGGCTTGGGAGAGTTGGCTTTTGGGCCAACCATCCTTTGGATACCCCGGAGCTTGCTCCGGCGAGTTTTCATTATACCGTCGTTCAACAATTTCTTGAATATACCGTAACCGAGTTGGCCCTCATCTGCCTTTTTAACACTGTCCTTCCATAATTCCTTCGCACAGGTGGCGGTAGGTGCTGTTAGCGCAGTCACAACGGTGCGGCGTAAATCCGGTTCAACGTCTGCCCCAGCCGGGTGAAGTCCCCGGATGTCAGCCGCCAAGAATGGCTTCCTGACAAAACTACGCCGTCGGTATCCACAAAAACCTGCGTTTCTCCTCCCTCGGCCTCTACTAAAAGACGCATGTTGCCGGAGCCTTGTGCCTGAACCACGCAATGCGGGTCTTTCAGCAGTGCTTTCAGCGTCTGGATGTCGGCAGGCCGGGTCAGCCGCCGGATGTTGCCAAAAGCGATTTTTGTGCCGGCTGTGTTCTGCTCCGCACGGATCACCTGGTGCAAAGGTCCCGCGAGAAACTCTTGAGCGATGGGGATGAAAGTTTGAACCCCAAAGGGAATAGAGTTTACATAGACGGGAAGAGGCTGCGGCGCAGCACTTTGGACTTCCGCGTGTTTTGCCGGCATCGGTGCGTCTGCATAAGCTGCGGGGATAAGGCTAAGACAGCCGAGTGAAAGAGCAAGTGCACTAAGAACACGGTGCATGGGCGTAGTCTCCTTTGGGACAGGAACACGGGGTCCAGGGCGGGCTTCTACCCGCCGGGGCGCAGAAGCTGGTCTACGGTGACGAACCGAAAGCCCCGCGCTTTGAGGCGCTGGAGGAGCTGGGGCAGAATGAGCAGTGTCTGGGCGCTGCCGTCGTGCAGCAGGATAATGCCGCCGTTTGAGATTGTGTCGAGCGTGCGCGTCTCGATGACCTGCGTGCCGGGGTCGGCGTAGTCGCCGGGGTCGTCGCTGTAGAGGATCAGCTTGTAGCCGAGCGCTTCGGCGGACTCGGCAACCGTCCGGTTGTACTCGCCGCCGGGCGGACGAAACAGATGCGGCGGATGGCCGGTAATCTGGGTCAGCACGTCGCCGCAGGCTTCGATTTCGGTGTCCACATATTCCGGCGGGATTTTGATGAGGCTGACATGGTCGTAGGTATGGTTGCCGATTTCGTGGCCGTCCGCAACTTCCGCCCGGATCAAATCGGGATACTGCTCGGCGCGTTCCCCGACGACGAAAAACGTCGCATGAACATTGGCTTGCTTTAGAATTTGGAGCAGCTTCTGCGTGTAGACCGGGTGCGGGCCGTCATCAATGGTCAGGGCAATCTCGCGGCGGGCGGGGCTGCCGCGCAGCACTTTGTCCATCGGCAGCCTGCGCCGAAGCTCGGTCTGGTCCTGGGCGATCAGCTCCAGCGTGCTTTTGTAGACCTCGTGCTTTGCGTTCAGCCAGTATTTGTCGCGCTCGGCCTGCACCAGTCTCAGCGCGGCGGCGGCGGGCAGGCGGTTCGGCGCGACCGTCGAGGCGGGGGAGTTCTGGGGCAGGGGCTTTGCCGGCGTGCTTGTTCCAGCAGAGGCCAGCGCAAGCCCTCCCAGCAGCGCCGCCCGGCAGGCGAAAAAAGAGTGTCTCATGCGGCCTAGTTCGCGAAAGGTCGTCTGCTTTCCTGCCTTCTGTCTTTCCTGCCTTCTGTTTGTCTGCTGCGCGTTCCGGGGATGACAGAGTATGGCTGCTGAACCCGTGACCGAAAAAGTCCTGCTTGTCCACGAACGGCTTTGTGCCGAGTATCACTGCCCGATTGCCTACTTCCACGAAATGGACCCCCTGAGCGAGCTGGTGTCGGCGCTGCTGTCCCACCGGACCAAGAACGCCGATTCGCACCGGGCGTTCCAAAACCTCAAATCCCGGTTCCCCGGCGGGTGGGCTGAGGTCCGCGACGCGCCTTTGCCGGAAGTCCAAGCCGCGCTTGCGCCCTGCACCTGGCCGGAGCAAAAAGCGCCGCGTGTTCAGGACATCCTGCGGCGGATCGCCGAGGAGCGCGGGGAGCTGTCTTTGGACTTTTTGGAAGACCTGCCGGTGCCGGACGCCCGCGCGTGGCTGGAGCGCCTGCCGGGGGTGGGGCCGAAGACAAGCGCCGCCGTGCTGTCGTTCAGCCGCCTGCACCGCCGCGCCCTGCCGGTAGACAGCCACCATCACCGGGTTGCAGTACGCCTCAGCCTCATTCCCGCCTCCGTGTCTGTCGGCCCATCTCACGCACTGCTCGAAGCCCAGCTTCCCGCAGACTGGTCCGCCCAGCAGGTCTACGACAACCACGAGGTCCTCATGCTCCACGGCCAGCGCTGCTGCTTCTACCAAAACCCCGCCTGTCCCCGCTGCGTCGTACTGGACTTGTGCCCATCCGGGCAGGCGCGTATTAAGACGTAATTTCGGGTACAAAGCAGACAAGCAGGCGCAAGAACGTCCGGCCTGAAAACTGCCTCGTAAGGAGTTACCTATGCTGCGTCCTATTCACCTTCTTTTCGCTTCGTCTCTTCTCACTTTGTCGCTTCTGCTGCCCGCGTTCAGCCAGTCTGCCGCACCTGCGCCGTTTGGCGGCCTGACGCCGTTTCTGTCCGGCAATCAGTATCCGCTGTCGCTGACACTCAAGAACTTGGACGAAATCTGGCGCACATTCAGCCTCAGCGGCTCCGGCGATGCGTCGGGCCAGCTTCAAACGTACTTGGCCCTGCTGACCGGCGGCGCCCAGACAACCTACTATACACAAGGCGTAACGGTCTCGCGGGGCGGCGAGGAGTACTTGGTCGCCTACCACCAGAAAAGCACCTTTGATTATGCCGCGCTGCTGAAAAGCGGCGCATCCGCCCCGCCCCCGGCTCCAAAGCCGACCCCCGGTACGGTCCTGCTGCTGTCCCTGCTCAACCTGCGCTCGGTCAGCAGCCTGAACGACATCCAGGCGTTCTCGCTGCAAACCGCGCTGAACCCGCCCGCACCGCCTGCTCCCGACCCGCAAGTCGCCACGGTCTCCAACATGAAGCAGCTTGGCCTGGCATTTGTTCAGTACACGCAGGATTACGACGAGAAGCTGCCACCGATGAAGAGTGCCGCCGGTGCCAAGAAAGTGCTGTTTCCGTATGTCAAAGCAGACAGCGTTTTCGAGCAGCCGCAGACCCACACATTGTTCCAGCCGAACACGTCGCTGTCCGGGCGCAGCCTTGCCACTTTCAATGACCCGTCCTCGATGGTTATTTATTATGAAGCCGCCCCGGAAGACGACGGCCTGCGGGCAGTGTTGTTCCTTGACGGCCGTGTCAAGCGCCTCGCTGATACCGACTGGCAGCGGGCAAGAACCGCGTCCCATGTTCCCAACCCGCCGCAGTCCGTTCAGTAAGCACAAGAACAAGACTTCTTAGGTATAATGGCCTCATTATGTGCCGAATTTTAGTGGTGGATGACGAAGAAGAAGTGCGTGAGGCGGTCGGGCGGCGATTGTCGCGCGAGGGCTACACGGTGGAAACCGCGCCGGGCGAGGACAGCGGCATTGAAAAGATGCAGACCGCCCCGCGTGCTTACGACATTGTGATTACCGACATGAGCATGGAAGATTCGGGGTCGGGCATCCGAATCTTAGAAAACGCGGTCGCACGCGACGTGTTCACCGAAGTGATCATCCTGACCGCTTACGGCAATGTCGCAAACGCCGTGGAGTGCATGAAGCGCGGGGCGTTTGACTATGTCGAGAAGAATATGCCGAATGTCGACGTGTTCGAGCTGCTCTGCCTGAAAGTCGCCCAGGCCGTCGAGCGCCGCCGCAGCGCCGTAGACACCGTGCGCCGCTTGGAAGCATTCAGCAAAAGCCGTGGCGCGGTGGAAGCCGTACCCAGCTAAGACATCGGAACGCCGAAGAAGCCCCCCCTGCCCCCAATGATGGGGGAGCCGGACCAGAAGGGATAAGCCCTCCGGTTCTTTTCATGCTCCCCCAGAATTGGGGGCTGGGGGGCTTCTTCGCGCTGGTAAAACAGGCGCACTAAAACCAATGCAGTGAGGGCAGAGGCAATGACACAGATTCAAGGCGACACACTGCAAAATTGGGACGACGCTTCGGCCCGCGAATGGCTCGTCACCAACGGCATCGGCGGGTATGCGTCGGCAAGCCTCGCCGGGGCGAACACGCGCCGCTACCACGGCCTGCTGGTCCCGGCGTTCTCGCCGCCGCTGGGCCGGGCCGTGCTTTTGTCGAAATGCGAAGAAGAAGTCCGGGTCGAAGACCAGTTGTATCAGCTCTCGTCCAACAAATACCCTAGCGTCGTCCAGCCGCAGGGCTTCCGGCACCTCACCTACTTCGGCACCCGGCCTGTTCCGACCTTCACCTACATCTTTCACGAAGAAACGGTCGTGCTGGAAAAGCGCATTTGGATGCCGCATGGCCTGAACACCGTCTACATCCAGTACACGCTGGTCAAAGCCCCCGAACCCGTCAAGCTGGCGCTGGTGCCGCTGCTGGCCTACAAAGATTACCACACCGAGCAGCACCGCTGGGACGGCTTCACCGCCGCAATGACCGACGAGGGCAGCGGGCGATGGAAGTTTGTGGCTTACCCGACTGCAAATCCCCTGTATCTCGCGATCAAGCCGCCGTTTGGGTTTGTGGACCACTCCGGCTGGTTCTTTAACTTTGAGCATCCGCGCGAGCAGGAGCGCGGCCTCGACTTCACCGAAGATTTGTACTGTCCCGGACGCTTCAGCGGCATTTTGTCGCCCGGCCAGACCATCACCCTGGTCGCAACGGTCGAAACCGAGACACCCGATGAGCCGGAAATCGCGCTGGCCCAGGAGACGGCCCGCCAAAAGGCACTGCTGGACACGGCCGGAGTGAAGCCGGGTGATGCGGCCCGTGAAACTCTCGTGCTGGCGGCCGATCAGTTTGTTATCGAAAGTTCAGAGAAAGTCGCCCGCGCGACAATCATGGCCGGCTACCCGTGGTTTACCGACTGGGGCCGGGATACCATGATCTCGCTGCCCGGCCTTTGTTTAACGACAAAGCGGTTTGCAGTCGCGAAGGACATTCTCACGTCCTTCGCGGGCGCGGTCAAAGACGGCCTGCTGCCAAACCGCTTCTCCGACAGCGGGGCCGGGGCCGAGTACAACACGGTAGATGCCAGCCTTTGGTTCTTTCAGGCGATCTATGTCTATGCCGAAGCGTCCGGCGACTGGGCCTTTGCCCAAACCGAGATGCTGCCCGTTTTACAGACGATCCTAGCCGCGCATATTGCCGGCACGGATTATCACATCGGCGTTGACCCTGCCGATGGCCTGCTGTCTGCCGGACAGCCCGGCGTCCAGCTCACCTGGATGGACGCGAAAGTCGGCGACTGGGTCGTCACCCCGCGCATCGGCAAGCCGGTCGAAATCCAAGCCCTCTGGCACAACGCGCTCTGTGTCGCCGCCGAGATCGCGGACCGGGCCGGGCAGGCGGACTTTGCCGCCGAGTGCCGCACCCGTGCCACACAGGCCAAAGCATCGTTCGGAGCGGCGTTCTGGAACCCGGATACCGGCTCGCTGTATGAGGTGATCGGTCCCGACGGTCACTCCGACGCCTCGCTTCGGCCCAATCAAATCTTCGCCGTCTCTCTGCCATTCCCGGTGCTGGACGGCGACCGGGCAAAATCTGTTGTAGAAGTCGTCGCCACGCATCTGCTGACCCCGCACGGCCTGCGGACACTTGCGCCCGGCTCGCCGGAGTACCGCCCGCACTACGCCCCCGGCGATCCCACGGCCCGCGACGGGGCGTACCATCAAGGTACGGTTTGGCCCTGGCTTTTAGGCGCGTTTTGCGAGGCGCACTTGAAAACCACCGGCGATAAAGCCAAGACCCGCGCTCTTCTGAATACGCTCCTGACCGCCGGATTCGCCGAATATGGCCTCGGCACACTGGCGGAAGTCTACGATGCCGAAGCGCCGTTTGCGCCCAGCGGTTGCCCCGCCCAGGCATGGAGCGTTGCCGAAGTGCTGCGGGCGCTGGCGCTTCTGGATTGATTGAAAAAAAGCCCCGCCGTTTCCGGCGGGGCAAAAACACGAGTAACACAGAAGAACACGATGACAGACTAATCTGATACGCGGATTATCGGCGGCTACCGGCAGCTTCTTTACCTCTATTTTTGCGGGACCTTGAACCACGGATTGAAATCTGTGGCTGAGGAGCCTTCGGCTGGTTGTCCTGTGGACAAAAGAGCGTAATTATTTTGCTGATCTTCTGTCCGTGTCAGGTGCAACTATTCGTACCCCTGCCTTCCAGGTCCATCAGTGCAGTAGCGGTGTAAACAGTTGCACTAGGACAGCCGGCGCGAAGCGCCCTTCACCCAATAAAGCCTTAGCCCAGGATTTTAATCTTGGGCTTCTTCCCTGAAAGCTATCTCATGCCTGATTTTAGTTCGTCTCTGACGCCCGGCGCGAATCTAACCGTGGAAGGCGTCCCGCCCATTCCAAACGCTCTTGTGGAAACCCGGCGGCGCTATACCGAGTCCCGTATGGCCTTGTTCGCCGACTGGCACCCGACCCGCCGCGAGATGCTGATCCGCACCCGCTTCGCCGATACTGCTCAGGTGCATTCGGTCGCGTTCCCCGGCGGCGACCGGCAGCAGAAAACATTCTTTGCCGATACCGTCGGCGCGGCGCTGTATGATCCCATCGGCGGCGCGTACTTTGTGTTCAGCAAAGACGCCGGAGGCAACGAGTTCGCCCAGAATTATCGTCTGGATCTCGCGGACGGGGCAATTACGCTGCTGACCGATGGCGCTTCTAAAAACAGCCTCGGCGTCTGGTCAAAGCGCGGCGACAAAATGGTCTACACGTCCACCCGGCGCACCGGCAAAGATGTGGATTTTTATGTCATAGAGCCGCAAAATCCCGAAAGCGACCGCCTGCTGTCGGCGGAGGAAGGCGGCGGCTGGTATCCGCTGGACTGGTCGCCGGACGATACGCACATTCTCGCCGCGGAAGAGGTTTCCATCAACGAAAGCTACTTGTGGCTGCTGGACGCGGCTACTGGGAAAAAGACGCTGCTGACGCCCAAAGGCGGTCCGAGGGTCGCCTACGCGGCGGCGAAGTTCGCGCCGGACGGCACGGTGTTCGTGCAGACCGATAAAGACTCGGAGTTTGCCGGGCTGCTGTCACTCAGCCTTGAAACGCGGGCGCTGTCGTCACTAATGGCGGACTTAGAGTGGGGCATTGAAGAGTTTGCTGCCTCGCCGGACGGCTCACTCATCGCGTTTACGACCAACGAGGACGGCGAAAGCGTGCTGCGGCTTTACACTACAAAAACACGAACCGTGGCGGTGCCTGAAGGCATTCCAAGTGGGATTATCGGCAGTCTGAAATGGCACGCAAGCGGCGAGGATGTCGCGTTCGGCGTCACGTCCGCCCGGTCGCCGTCGGACGTGTATTCGCTGAACATCGCCACCCATGCCGTGAGCCGCTGGACGAAAAGCGAGACCGGCGGCCTCAGCGCCGAAACGTTTGAGGAGCCGGCGCTTGTCCGGTGGCCCAGCTTCGACGGGCGCGAGATTTCCGGCTTTTTGACCAAGCCTGACCCGGCCAAGTTCCCTGGCCCGCGCCCGGTGATGATCGTTATTCACGGCGGCCCCGAAGGGCAGGCCCGGCCCGGCTATTTAGGCCAAAGCAATTACTACATCAATGAGCTGGGGATTGCCCTGCTGATGCCGAACGTGCGCGGCTCCGACGGCTACGGCAAGACGTTTTTGGATATCGACAACGGCTTTCTGCGCGAAGACACCTACAAAGACATCGGCGCTCTTTTGGACTGGATTGCCGGCCAGCCGGACCTCGACGCCAGCCGCATCCTGGTCAGCGGCGGCTCCTATGGCGGCCACATGACGCTCGCCGTCGCCACGCTGTACAGCGATAAGATTGCCTGCGCGGTGGACATCGTCGGCATGTCCAACTTGGTGACGTTTTTAGAGAACACCGAAGGCTACCGGCGCGACCTGCGGCGGGTCGAATATGGCGACGAGCGCGACCCCGCCATGCGCGCGTTTTTGACGCGCATTGCGCCCATCAACAACGCCGCGAAGATTAGGAAGCCGCTATTCATCATTCAGGGCCAAAACGACCCGCGCGTCCCGGCGTCCGAAGCGCTCCAAATGCGCGATACCGTGCGCCAAAACGACGTTCCCGTCTGGTTCCTGATGGCCGACGACGAAGGCCACGGGTTCGCCAAAAAGAAGAACATCGAGTTTCAGTTCTGCGCCACCGTCCAGTTCGTGCAGGCATATTTGCTTGGCGCGAAAAGCGATACTTCGAATTGATGTTAAATTGACGGCAAAAACGTGTATAATAGGCCATTATGGCAAAATACACAATAGACCTCGGCACTGAATTCGAGCAGCAGCTTAACCAAGTCGCTAAAGACAAGTCTCTGTCCAAAGCGGAGATCATCCGCCGCGCCGTAGCAACTTATGTTGTTATCAACCGCGAGGCCGGGCAGGGCAACAAAGTCACCATCACCGACAACAAGAACCAAATCATCAAAGAACTTGTCACTGTTTAGAATTTCCTGTGCCTGACACAAACCCACTGAGCAGTTAGAGAAGTAATCTGCCGTATCTTTGACATATCAACCTGTTCTCAAATCCCTGGCTTACCGAAATAGAAAATGTATCCGTCTTTGTAGATGCTTATATACTGCATACTTCGTGCTATAGTATGTTCAAGCTAATTGGCTACATCTGACTGCAAAGTTACTTCGGACTGAAGATGGTCAATGCTGTTGCTGTATTTTCGAGAGAATGCATTAGCATAAGTCTTGCATTAGGTGTTGATGACGTATGACATTAGAGGTTGCAGTCTTAAACAAACAAGCAATAGCTTTAGCCGCAGATAGTGCTGTTACTATTGGAGGATCAGCAAATCCGAAAATTTTCAATACCTTGAAGCTTTTCGCATTATCGAAGCATCAGCCTGTTGGCATAATGGTGTATTCGTCTGCTGAAATAATGGCACTGCCTATTGAGACAGCAATAAAAGTTTTTCGTCAGGAACTAGGAGAAGACCAATGTGGAACTCTCTAAGAATATTATGTACGGTTTCAGGCCTTTCTGAAAACCAACAAGAAGTTGTTTCCGGATGAAGCACGCATAATTCAGTGCCAACAAGTGATAAACCAGAACTTGGATCAATTTGGACGTTATGCTGGTTTCATCATAGGAAGAAAATATCCTAACTGGGGAGAACCTTCCTCAACGCAAGTGAAAGAAACTGTTCGCGAACTTCTTGTTGAACACTGCGCCACATACAGCAACACAGATGATCTCAATGGTGTAAGCTCAAGGCTCAGAAATCAACTTCGGAGAGAGTTGCGCCCTTATGTAGAAGAATGGCAGAAGTGGTTTAGCAGTGTTTACCGTCTGACACAAGCAGATTCGAAGCTGATAGGCGAGTTATGTTTGGACTTGGTGCTGAAAAACAATGAGTCAGGCTGTGAAACAGGCTTTGTCATAGCTGGTTTTGGCGGCGATGAATATTTCCCACAGTTGAAAAGCTTTGAATTTGAGTCATCTGTTTTTGATATACACAAAATTAGGGAACAAGAGTCGGTAGACATGAGAACTGACTCGCCGAGAATTATACCTTTTGCTCAGAAAGAAATGGTGGAAACATTTGTGCGGGGGAGATCATCAAGGCTCGACGGGGAACTTCTTGACTTTATTGATCAGTTTTTCGAGTTAGAAAAACAAAAGATATTCAGAGACCCTAGTATGGTCCAGCAGGCACAAGGCATAGCACATTTTCTCGACAACATGAACAGTGAATTGAAAACACAGTTTAAATCTCGATTAGAGGATTTTACAAAAAGGAATCATGTAGATCCTGTTGAGATGACCGTGGGTGCTATGCCAAAAGAAGAATTGGCAAAAATGGCACAAGCGCTAGTAAACCTAACGGCAATAAAACGGCGAAGTACGCCAGATGCGGAAACAGTAGGAGGCCCAACAGACGTAGCAGTAATATCTAAAGGTGATGGTATGATTTGGATTGACAGAAAACATTACTTCGATACAACTCTAAATCCAGGATTTGTAGCGAATTACCACAAAGGGGGAGCAAAACATTGAAGCGGCAAGATATGGCTGCCGTGGAAGGAGATTTCCTTCCGCTAGGCGAGTTTAGGCGTCTTCTGGTTCCGCCTTTACCTGCAATTCAGGCGTCAAAACCAGATAACGCTAAGGCTAAGTCCAAGCAAACGAGCAAGCCTAATGCAAAAGGTGATGCTACACCAAAACCTTCCCAATCATAATTAAGACTATAGACTCCTTTGCAACATGCGAAGGGGTCTATTTGGTTCTTAGGCTTGCCATTAACACCGCTTCAAACATAAAGTGATAAATTGGCACTGCTTTAACATCTGCCGCCGGACATGGTAGAATGGCTGTATGGCTTCAAAGCGAACACCCGTAATGGGCGGGCTGGTGCTGACCCTGCTGGTCGTCGGGGGCGGGGCGGAGATTGGGCATCGGGCGATCCACGGACAGGGGCGCTGGCACAAGCTTGCGTCAGGTCTGTACCATGCGGTCAAAGGGCAGCCGGCAGCGGCGGCGGCCTTGCCGGCGGAGCGGGCGGAGGGGCCGTTTGTGGTATATGCGGACGCGCTCGGCGACGGCTGGCAGGACTGGTCGTGGGGGACGCGCAACCTAGCGTCAACCAGTCCGGTGCATACGGGCAAGTTTGCGCTGATGCTCTCGCCGGGCGGCAACCGGGGGGTATACCTGCACCATGACCCGTACAGCACCGGCGGGTATGGGACGCTGTCGGCGTTTGTGTCCGGCGATATGACCGCAAAAGTGTGCCTCGTGGACACCGGCGGAAACTGGGGCGCGAAAGTGCCGCTGAGCCGGTATCTGAGGCCGGACCCGGCGAATCTGCCCGGCTGGCATCTGCTCCGGGTGCCGCTGGCGGATCTCGGAGCGCCGGCAGGGGGCGAGGCCATTACCGGCCTTGTCTTCCAGCCGGACGCCGGCGCAGCGCAGCCGCTGGCGCTGGACGAGGTAGCGCTGCTGCCGGATCTGTCGCTTCCCGCCGCGCCGAAGGCGGCTACTGTCGCGGTCACGGTGAATGTAAACGCCGGGCGTCATCCGATTTCTCCTTATATCTACGGCATGGCATTCGCGCCCGACGATTATCTGGCGGACCTGAAACTCGGCGTCAACCGCTGGGGCGGCAACGATAAATCACGCTATAACTGGGTGCAGGGAAACGCCGTCAATGCCGCGCGGGACTGGGAGTTTCGGAACCGGTATGCGTCTGAGGGCAGCGCACTCCCGCCGGGGCCGTCGTCCGCCGCCGATAAGTTTGTGGTGGGGAATAAGGCGCGAGGGGCGGCGAGCTTTTTGACCGTGCCGACACTCGGCTGGGTCGCGCGGGATACCGACAACAGCCACCAATCGGTGGGCGTCCCCAGCCCGGACAAGACCGCCGGCTATAATCCGGCAGACAACCGCAGCCGCACCAGCGTGAAATCGGTCGCCCGCAAGAACGCGCCGTTTTCCGATACGCCGACGCTGACCAGCGGCGTCGTGTACCAGGACGAATGGGTGGCCCATCTCAAAAAGACGTTCGGAGCAGCGCCGGCGGGCGGCGTCCAGTTCTACGCAATGGACAACGAGCCGGATTTGTGGGACTCGACCCACACCGATGTTCACCCCGCTCGCATGGGCTACGACGATGTGCTGCGAAATTACTTGGAATATGCCTCGGCGGTGAAAGCCGTTGACCCGGCGGCGTATGTCACCGGGCCGGTGTCGTGGGGCTGGACCGGCTACAATTACTCCGCGCTTGACCGGGGCGACGACAATTTCCATTCGTTTGCCGACCGCAAAGCGCATGGCGGCGACCCGTTTCTCCTGTGGTTCTTGAAGCAGGTCCACGCGCACGATGTTTCGGCAAAGACGCGGACGCTGGACATTTTGGATGTTCACTATTATCCCCAGGAAAGCGGCGTCTACAGCCCGCAGGCCGACAAAGCGACAAAAGCTCTGCGGGAGCGCTCGACGCGGTCGCTTTGGGACCCCACTTACACCGATGAAAGCTGGATTGCCCAGCCGATCGCGCTCCTGCCGCGCCTGAAAAACTGGATTGCCGCCGGCTATCCCGGCACGCGCATTGGGCTGACCGAGTGGAGCTTCGGCGGCGACAAGGACATCAGCGGCGGGATCGCCGCTGCCGATGCGCTGGGCGTCTTTGGCCGGGAAAACATTTACCTCGCGAACTACTGGGCATATCCCCCGAAGAACAGCCCGACTTATCTTGCGTTTAAGCTGTTCCGAAACGCCGACGGATCAGGCCACGGCTTCGGCGACGTTTCCTGTGCGGCGGCAAGCGCCGATCCCGGCAAGGTGTCGTGCTACGCCGCGACCGACAGCCGCTCCGGCGACTTGACGCTGATTTTGGTCAACAAGATGCCGAAAGCGACCGTTACCGCGCCGCTGACGCTTTCAGGAGCGCCATCCGGCCTGGTGAAGATGTGGCGCATTGCCGCCGATAATCCAGGCACAACGACAGACTTCAAGATTGTCGCCTTTCCGCCGTCGCCGCTGCCTAAGTCGGTTACTCTGACCCCACAGTCGGTGACATTGCTGCGGATTAGGATGCGTTAAGAGCGAAAACATGAGACGGATAAAGGCCGCAAAATAGGATGCCACGGAATAAATTCCGAGGCTTCGAGAAAACACCGTCGCGGCGACGGCAGATCGAAAGCGACGGCATTATCTTTTTCTCGTGTCGCTTCAACACTGTTTTTATTAGCCTCGGAATTTATTCCGTGGCACTCTATTCCGTGGCGTCTTTACTGAATGAACTCATTACTCCAAAACAAGACGCCGCAAAACAAGACGTCGGCTGAGGACGCGGAGGCACAGACCGGCCTCTACTCGCGGCTGCCGACGGCGGACGATTATGCCGACGCGGCGCAGCGCCGAAAGGTCAAGTTCCTGGGCGGGGCGGCGGTGCTGGCGGCGATTGTCGCGGCGGTGTTTGCTGGGCTGGGTAACATCTTCCTGCCGCTGGTGGTGCTGGCGGCCTTTGTCCTGCCGATCCTGCTGTGGCGCTTTCCGCGCATTGTCCTCTACTTTGTGCTGGCGTCGGTCTGCCTTTTCGAGCTGGCCCAGATGGCCGGGCCAGACGGCGGGGCGTATGCCGACTCGCTGACCGACCGGATTCCCGTCTTTTGGAACATCAACACGATCCTCCAAATCTATGGCCACACCGACTTTAAGGGCATCCCGCTCAACCTGCTGGAAGTGCTTCTGCTCCTGTCTGGGCTGTGCGCTCTGGTCCGCTCGGCGTACACCAAAACCGCCGACTTCCGGCTTGGCCCGCTTCTGTGGCCGATTGGAGTTTACACGGCGTTTGTGCTGGCGGCCTGGGTGAACGGCATGGCGACCGGCGGCGACTTCAAGATCTCGCTGCAAGAGATCCGCTCCCAGCTTTACTTTGGGCTGACCTACCTGCTGGCCTACAACATGATCCGCGACCGGAAACAGCTTGAAGCCGCGCTCTGGGTCGTCGTGCTGTGCATCGGCCTCAAGGGCATTTTGTACACGTTCCGGCGCTATGTGACCCTCCACGGCCTGCCGCTGCCGGATCAGGGCATCGGCAGCCACGAAGAAGCGTTCTTCTTTGACGTGTTTATCGTGCTTCTGCTGGCGTTCTCGGTCTGCGGGACGTTCCCGAAGATGCGAACCGTCATGCTGGCGCTGCTGCCATTTGTCGTGCTGGGAAGTTTGGCGTGCAACCGGCGGGCGGCGACGGCGGCCTTTGTTGTTATCCTGCCGGTGCTGATTTTGGCGGCGTATCAGGCGCTGCCTCGCCGCCGCCGGCTGATCGGCCTGCTGTCGGCAGCCGGCGTCTTTGCGTTCGCGGGCTACTACGCGGCGTTCAAGAACAGCAACTCTATTTTGGCCCAGCCGGCCCGCGCCATTAACTCCCAGTTCTCACCGGACCCGCGCGATGCGTCGTCGAACGCTTACCGGGATGCTGAGAACGCAGACCTCATGGCGACAATCCGGTCCGCACCGCTCGGCTACGGCTACGGCAAGCGGATGCTGCACGCGGTCCCGATTGCCGACATTAGCGCGGAATACGAGTGGTGGGACATTATGACCCATAACCAGGTGCTGTGGGTCTGGATGCGGGTGGGAACTGTTGGTTTTCTGGCGTTCTGGATGATGGTCTCGGCAATTCTCATCAACGCGGCCCGGACGGTGCGGAGCGAGGCGGCGAGTATGGAAACGAAATCGCTCGCCATCGGCGGAATGCTGATCATCGGCAGCTTGATGGTCTTCGGCCTTTTGGATTTGCAGTTCTCGAACTTCCGGGACATGCTGTTTGCGGGCCTCTGGACGGGAATCATTGCGGGCCTGCCCACCTTAACTTTGCAAAAGGGCAGGCAATGAATCCAGAGGCGCAAAAAGTGCGGGTGGGCCGCAATGTGCTGGTGACGCTGGCAACCCAGCTTGTTTCCTGGGTGCTGACCTTTGCCGTGACCCTGTTCCTGCCGCGCTATGTCGGGGACACCGGCCTCGGCAACCTGGCGTTCGCCGACTCGTTTGTCGTGATTTTCGGCGTCTTCGTGCCGCTCGGCACGTCTACCGTGCTGGTGCGGGAAATTGCGCGGGACCGAGGCCGGGCCGGGAACCTGCTGGCGGCGGCGCTGCTGCTGCGTCTGCCGCTCGGCCTCATCATGGGCGGTTTGGCGGTGGGGGCCGCCGCGCTGCTGCATTACTCGGCGCTGGTGCAGACACTCGTGCTGGTCGCCGCTGCCGGCATGGTGGTCGCCGCGCTGAACGATGCCCTGGCGTCCACGCTGCAAGGGCAGGAAAACCTGACCCGGCAGAGCGCGGCGGTGCTGGTCAACAAGTTCTTGTTCGCGGGCCTGACGATACTGCTCATCTTCGCCCATGCGCCGCTGTGGGCGCTGGCGTCGGTGACGCTGCTGACCGGCACTGTCTCGCTTCTCGTCAATGCGTCGGCGTTCCGGCAGCTTTTGCCGGGCCTGCGCCTGCCGTCGGTCCGCGATATGCGAACTCTGGTAGTTGCCGGAATGCCGTTCATGGGCTGGATCGTGTTCCAAACGCTGTACAGCCGGACCGACCCGATTATCCTGCGGCTGGTCACAAGCACCGCAACAGTCGGCTGGTATGCGGCGGCGTCGCGGCTGGTCGGCACGTCGTTGTTCCTGCCGGCGGCGATTACGACTGCGCTGCTGCCGGCGCTCTCCCGGCTGCATGGCACGGACATCTCCGCGTTCCGGCAGCTCGCCCGCCGAATGCTGGGGATTGTCATGCTGTGCGGCATTCCGATTGCATTGGTCTTGATGCTGGTGCCGGACCAGCTTATCGGCCTGCTGCATTATCCGCTGAGCTTCCGGCATTCGATCCCGGTCCTGCGGGTCGGCGGCCTGGCCGTGCTGCTGTACTACGCGGCGATGGTGCTGGGAACGGCGGTGGTGGCGTCCGACGGCCAGAACAAAATGGTCCGGGCATCCATGATCGCGACGCTCCTTAGCATTCCCGCCTGCTTTGCCGGGGCGTACTTCGGCCAGATGGTCTGGAAGAACGGCGCGACGGGGGCGATACTCAGCGACGCCGCCGTGGAAGCCTATCTTGTCTACAGTTATCTGCGGATGCTGCCTGCCGGGACGCTGATCGGCGAGAACTTGGTCTTCTTGGGCCGCTGCACGGCTGCCGCCCTGCCAATGGCGGCGTTCCTAGAGCTGATGTCCCGCAGCCGCACCGGTGTCTGGATTTTGCTGCCCTGCGTCGCCATTTACGCCGTGATGTGTCTCATTTTGCGCTGCATCAGCACGCAGGACATCGCAATGGTTCGGCAGATTTTAGCCAAACGGGCGTGATGAGAAAGAAATAGTCGAGAAAGAGATAGTCGAGAAAGAGATAAACGTGCCTGAGTATGATTATCCCGCCGGGTTCGATGACCCCGGCAACAAAAATGCCTGGTTCGGCGGCATTATCGGCGAAAACAAGCGCGTTCTGGAAGTCGGATGCGCGACCGGCTATGTCGGTGAGCACCTTGTCCGGCAGCAGGGGTGCCGCGTGTCCGGCATCGAGTATATGCCGGGGCCGGCGGAGAAGTCGCGGGAGCGCGGCTGCTACGACCAAGTGCTGGTCGGAGATATCATGGACCCCGCCACAGTTGCCGGTCTAGAGCGCGGCGGCTTCGACTTTGTGCTGTTTGGGGACGTGCTGGAACACCTCATCTCGCCGGAGCAGGCATTGCGGAATGTCGCGCCGCTGCTGGGCCCCGGCGGCCATGTTTTGATCTGCGTGCCGAGCATCATCCACTGGTCCCTGCGCCTGAAAATCCTGCGCGGCCGCTTCGAGTATACCGAGACCGGCCCGCTTGACCGGACCCACGTTCACTTCTTTACGCCTCAAACTGCCCGCGCCCTGGTGCGCCGCGAGGGATTCAAAATTGTCAAAGAAAGCGGCGTCGTCTGGCTGCCGTCGGTGGTTTACCGCCTGCCGGCAAAGACGCGGCGGCGGCTGGAGCTGGCCTTTGCGCGTCTGAGTCCCGATCTCGCTTATGGGCAGGCGCTGCTGGATGTAGTGCAGGAGACGCCATGACTTCTGGGACCGGCTTTTTCTTTGGCGGCGAGTTTGATCCGTCGCTTGCGGGACGGGTTGCGCGGGGCGAGCATCCGCGCGTTGAGTTTTTAGAGCTGCTGCGGGACACACCGATGCGTCTGATGTCGTTCGGCGATTTGGCGACGTCTCGGTCGCCGCTTGTTGCGCTTGCCCGGCAGACGGGCGGCGCGTACTGGGGACTTGCGGCGCTGGGCCGTCAGGAGCGCGGGTTAAGTCGGGCGCTGACGACGGGGGAAGATGTCGGCCTGCCGCTGGCATTGATGCAGCGTTTGACCGGCGGGACACTGCCGATTTACATGATTACGCACGGCTCGTATTTAGGGTCGCGCAAGGGAAGTCTTGCGCTGAGGCTGCTGCGTTCTGCCGCGAACGTCCACTTCCTTTGCCTGTCAGATTCTTTGGCGCAAAGGCTGTTGCATGTCCACAAAATCCCGGCGGGCCGTGTTCATAACACCGGTTATGGAGTGGACACGCGCTTCTTTCAGCCTGACCCAAGCATTGCTTCGCCCAATCTCGTCGTCAGCGCGGGCATGGCGAACCGGGACTACCAAACACTGGTGTCGGCGATGACGGGCCTGGATGCCGACGCCAAAATCGCGGCGGACAGCGCGTGGTTTAAGACTGATCTAGACATCGCCGGGCAGAGCCTGCCGCCGAATGTCGAGGCCCGCTCCTACGGCGATTATGTCGGCCTGCGGCGCTTGTACGCCGAGGCTGCCTGCGTGGTCGTGCCGCTCTATGACGCTGTTCATGCTTGCGGCTACGCCGTCATTGCTGAAGCAATGGCGATGGGCAAGCCGGTCATCACGACAAAGATCGCCGGCCATTCCGACTACATTGTTGACGGCGAAACCGGCTTTTATGTGCCGCTGGGCGACGTAAACGCCCTGCGCTCCCGTATCACAGATCTGATTGAGCATCCGGCGCTTGCGGCGCGAATTGGTGCCAGCGCCCGGCGGTTCATGGAAGAACATCACACGCTGGAAGCGGCAAACCGCCGGATACTCGAAGTGCTGACGCCGGCGCAAGCTGTCCCGGCGGCGCGTGAAGCGATACCGGCCCGATGAGCCGATTCCTAAAACTGCTTTCCGTGCTGCGGGCCGAGATGGGCGCTTTGCCGCTGCCGCTGCGGCTGGTGGACGGACTGCTGTTGGGGTGGCCGGTCGGGGCGGGGGGGCGGCTGCGGACACGCTTGTACCGTCTGGCGGGGCTTCGGGTCGGCGCAGGAACGCTAATTGCCGGGCCGGTTCAGTTCGGCATGTCCGGCGATCCGCGCCGGAACTTCCAAATCGGCAAGCGGTGCTTCCTGAACAGCCCGTTGTTTGTAGACACGGCCGGGCCGGTGACGCTCGGCGACCGGGTTTCGGTCGGGCATCATGTCGTGATTGTGACCGCAAGCCATGCGGTCGGGGCGGCTGAGTTTCGGGCCGGAGCCATCCGGGCACTGCCGGTCCGGGTGGAAGACGGGGCGTGGATTGCCGCCGGGGTGACACTGCTGCCGGGGGTGACTGTCGGCGCCGGGGCGGTGGTTGCAGCCGGAGCCGTGGTCACAAAAGATGTCCTGCCGAACACCCTGGTCGGCGGCGTTCCCGCAAGGTTGATCCGAGAATTAGACACGCTATGAGCCACAACTCCCAACCGTTCCTGTCGGTCGTTGTTCCGACGTTTAACCGTAAAGACAGCCTGCGAAAGACCCTGGACGGCCTGGCGCGGCAGACGTACCCCGCACCGCAGTTCGAGGCCGTGGTTGTTTCCGACGGCAGCACGGACGGCACCGACGCCCTACTGGCGCAGTATGCCGGGGGTGCGCCTTATGCCCTGCAAGTAATTTGCCAGCCGAACGGCGGCCCGGCCCGCGCCCGGAACAACGGCATTAAGCACGCGCGGGGCGAAGTGGTTGTCTTCTTAGACGACGACGTGGAACCGTCGCCTGACTTTCTCGCTGTCCATGCCGCTCCTCATACCGGCCAAAACCGCACGGTCGTGATCGGGCCGATGCTGCCGGACCCGGCGCTCTTGTGGCAGGAGCCGGCCTGGATCGCGTGGGAACATGCCATGCTGGAAAAGCAATACACGGCCTGGCGCACTGGAGAATGGGACCACTGCGGGCCGCATCACTTTTATTCAGGGAATGCCTCGGTGCGCCGGGCGCATCTCGCCGCCGTCGGTGGGTTCGACGAGCAGTTCCCGCGTCAGGAAGATGTCGAGCTTGCGGTGCGGCTGGAAAAAGAGTGTAGCGTTCAGTTTGCGTATGCGCCGGACGCGCGGGGAACGCACCGGCCCCAAAGACGCTTCGCATCCTGGCTTGCCGTGCCGTTTGCTTACGGGCGGCTTGACGTTGTCCGGGCGCGGCGCGGCGACGTGTCCTGGGAAACAGTGCGGCACGGCTACCACGCCCGCAGTAAAGCGACGCGCCTGCTGGCCCGCGCCGTTCTGGCGTTTCCTCCTTTGAGTAGGCCGCTGCGGGCGTTGCTGCTGCCGGCGGCGCAGGCTGCCTACCGTCTGCACCGGGCCGGGGCGGCGTTTGCCGCCCTGAGCGTCATTTATAATTTGCGGTATTTAGAAGGAGCGCAGTCCGAGATCGGCTCCCGTTCGGAAATGGCCCGCGTGCTGTTTGAGGCTGGTACAATTCCCCAACCTGCGCGATAATCAGCAAGCATGGAGACGCAAGAGGACATAACAATCACGGCTAAACTCCTTCTTCGCCGAAATTGCCTCGCTCCCGCACCGCCACCTTCTGCCGGAGCCGCTTCTCCAACGACGTGGCCGTGATGGTGGTTCGGCGCACAGATAAGAAACACCCGAAATAGTATTCCGACAAGAAGGGCGGCACGAACGAAGAAGGGCAGCACGGACGAAGAAGGGCAGGCACGGGGGCCTGCTCCTACGCCGTTCCAATACATCTGTCCGAACCCCGTGGAGGCGAACCTTGTGTTCACCCTTCCTGTTCCGCCCTTCCTGTCCTGTGTTCACTCAGAACTTCATTCCTAAGCTCGCTGTCGCCTTGTAATCGGGTGTCGCCGCTGTGGTCGCGGACTGCTGACGCCTGCCGCTGAGGCTGAAGGTGAAGCGGTCGCCCAGGGTGTGGGTGAAGCCGACGGTGTAGGCGGTTGCGAGGGGAACCGTGGAGTCGAGGCGGTTCTGCTGGGTCTGATAGCCGACTGAAAGAAGGGTAGCGGCGGAAAAGCGCAGGCCGAGATTGGCGTGGATCGTCTGCTCGACAGCGGGCGCGTTGTAGGTGCGGGACCAGTCGCAGCCGCCGGAGAGGCCGAGAGCGCCGAAGCTCGTTTCCAGTCCGATGCCCCGGTGGGCGATTCGCTGCAAGAGGTCTCCGCCGTCATCCGGGTTCTGGGCATAGGTTCCGGTCAGCTTGAGTGTTTTGAGAGGGGCAAAGGCCACTCGCGCCATGCTGGTGTCCAGCAGGTCGGCAGTGTTCGTGTCGGTGCCGGGGGCGATGCGGCTTTTGTAGGTGCCGGACAATTCCAGCATCGGCAGCGGGCGCAGCGTGCCGCCGATGGTGGCTTCGGACGTGCCGAGAGTCTCCGGTGAGCCGTCCGCCGACTTCTGGCGTTGGGAAAACCCGGCATCGAGCTGAAAGGCCGGCTTCGGCGTCAGCGAAAGCGTGACCGATTGCTGGTTTGTCGTCGCCGCGCCGCGCTGGAACTGGTCGGCGGCGGCCTGCACAGAAACCGTTTTGCTGGGGGTCAGCACGGTTTGAAGGCTGATCGCCTGGCTGCCGCTTGCCGTGCCGGGCTGGTTTTGACGATTGAACCCTGCGCTGACATCCAGCGTCTTTGTCGCCTGGGAATTGACGGACAACGCGACAGTCTGGGTCGTGCCGCTTTTTTCGGTATCGGCTACAGAGACATTCGCCGACATTCGGGTCTTGTCGCTTGGCGTCAGCGTCAGCGCAAGCGACGAATGAGTAACGGCGTCATCCGCCGCCGTGCCGGTCTGGGTCATCGGGTCGGAGCGGGAAAACGAAAGCTGGGCCTGGATCATCTTTGCCGGCGTAAGGGTGCTACCGAGTGTCAGCACCTGCCGGCCTGTTTGGAAGCTGCTGTCCCCGCCGCTTGTGTCCAAGCCCGCCCCGGCGCGGGAAAAGCCAAGCGAGAACTGACCCCACCGCGCCGCCTGGGCCGAGCCGCCGAGGGACAATCCGGTTCGGTCCGCGTGGCTGTTTCGGTCCGCGTGGCTGTCTGCCCCCGCCATCTGCGGCGTGTAGACAAAGCGTGACGAAAATCGGCTGCTGTTGCCGCCGCTCCACCCGAAGCCCGCTCCAAGCGTCAGGTTGCTGGCCGTGTCGGCGGCCTTCCCCAACGCATCCAGCGAAAGATAGCCGTTCCCATTTCGCAGGAGGTCTACCGAGAGAGGGATCGTCTGCCCGCCGCCGCTGCGCTGCGATTGGCCGGGGACTAGGATATAGGTGACGGAGACCGCCGAGTTTGCGGGAACGGCATGGGTAAACGTGACTGTCCCCGCTGTGCTGTCAAGCGTGTAATCTATGCCGCGAAGCTGGGTCTGCCCGTTGACCGAGACGGTTTCGGTTGCGGCTTCAATGCTGTTCCAGCGCAGGGCGAAGGGGCCAGGCGTGCCGCTGCCGACAAAAATGTCCTGCACCGGCGGCGCGTCGGCGCGGCTGAGAGTGGTGATGCAGAGGAGAAGAAAGAGTGCGGCGAGAACGCGCATGGGCAAAGCCCTCCGTTTGTTTGGAGTGCGGGGCGGGGGAAAAGTTTCAGGAGATTCGACACGCAAGAAGGGCGAACACAAACAAGAAGGGCGAACACAAGGTTCGCGCCCTACATCATCCGACTGGACCCCGTAGGGGCGAACCTTGTGTTCGCCCACCTCATGTGCATTTGCCCATCTGTGCATTTGCTTGTCTTGTATATAATGCCGCTTATGAACCCCGTACAACGTAGTAGGTATTATCTGCGCCCGGCACCTTCCGCACTGTGTAGCCTGCCGCGCCGGCCATGCTGGTAAGAGGCGCCGCCGGGTCGGTGCCGGAGAAATCGGCGGTGACGGGCTGGGTCGGAGCCGCTGATACATCCACGATCACCGTCGCGCCGTAGTGGGCGGCGACCGCCTGCATCCCGTCCAGGAAGCTCGTGTTCACCGGGGCGGGCGTGGCCGCGTTCGCCGTGCCGAACGGGGTAAAGACCGCTTCGGCGCCAACAGGCTGATTAACCGCGTCCGGCTTGTACTCCGCCAGCAGGTTCAGCGTGCTGCCGGCGGGCGGCGCGTTTACCGGCGCGATTGGGATTTGCAGGCCCTGACGGTTCGTCAGATGCTGGCCTGAAACCGCCGGGGTCGCTTCGCCGAGGTGCGAGGGATCAGTGATCTGCTCGGTTGCGGTAATGACATAGGCATTCACGGTCGCGCTCGGCACAGCCGACGGCAGATGCAGGTTGAACTGGTGAAAGCTCGTGCCGGGCTTTATGTCCACGCTTTGCACCAGGCCCATGACTACGGGTGCGGTGGAAAGCGGGCCAATTATGCCGCCTGTGAGTGGCCCTGCTGGGTTAGGGGTGCCGGGATGGGTCAGCAGAACGCCGCCGACAACGACGACCACGAGGGCCGCAAGGACGCCGCCGGTCGCTCGCTGGCGGGCGGGCGGCACAAGCCAGCCGAGCCAGGAACGGCTTGTCACCGTGACTTTCTGCTCCTGCTGGGCGGTGGCCCGCTCCATGATCTTTGCCCGGAAGCCCAGGGGCGCTTCCACTTCTTCGCCCGCCGGCTGTTCTAAAAGAGAATACACCGACGAAAACTGGGCGTAGTCGGCCCGCGCCGACGGGTCGGCGTCAAAATGCTGTTCCAGCGCCTGCCGCAAGGCGGGCGTCAGAGTTCCTTCGGCGTAGTCGGAATAAAGTTCCTGCGCTCGTTCGAGTTTCATAGCGGTCGTCCTCATCACCCCCTGGCAATGACTATCAGTAATCACAATCTGAAAAAATTGTGAATTTTGGCTTTGGGAGCAGGCGTAAGCCCGTCTGCGTATGCGACGGCGCTACGAGTTGAAAAGTTCCCGGATGCCGGAAAGTTTTTCTTTAAGGGCTAAACGCGCTCGGTTCAGACGGCTTTTGACCGTCCCGATAGGCAGGTCCATGATCTCGGCGATTTCTTCGTAGGACTTCTGCTGGGTGTGGTAGAGCGTCACCATTGCCCGCTGATATTCCGGCAAATCGCTGACCGCTCGGAGCAGGATCTGCGCCCGCTCGGACTCTTCCAGCACGGCTTCGGGGGTGGGGGAGGGATCTTCAATCTGGCGGGCGACACTTGACTCGCCCAGCTCCAGATACTCATCCAGCGAGGTCTGCGGGTGAGACTTGGCTTTCTTGCGCTCGTCTAAAAAGACATTGGTCGTAATCCGAAACAGCCAGGTGGAGAACGACGAGTCGCCCCGGAATGTGCCGATGGCATTAAAAACGCGCAAAAACGCATCCTGGGCGACATCGTTGGCATCATCGTAGTTGCCGGTCAGCCGGTACGCGAAGTTGTAAACCTGCTTTTCGTACTTGCGGACGAGATCGTTGAACGCGCCTAGATCGCCGCGCTTGCAGCGCTCGATCAGGGCACGCTCCTCGGCGGAAACAGCCGCCTTTGGCCGGGAGTGGCGCATCGCCGCATCATCCATTTTCGTTCCTCGCGGCTGCCCGGATGGCTGTCTTCGGCGTATTTCTCTTAGTCTCGCTCATTGAACGCTATTTTACCCATATTCCTCACGATTTGGACAGGGGAGTTCTTGGCATACCTGCCGCGCGATCTGGGTGAAGACAACAGCTAAACTTGCCGATAAAATATCCGTGAGTATTAAATATCCGTGAGTATTAAATATCCGTGAGTATCATGCCCGCTTCCACTTCAGCTTCTCCCGCGCCCACACCGACTGCCGCATTGACCTTCAGCGACGCGGGCCGGATTCTTTCGTTTGATGCCGAAGCCGAGCGGCTTTTTCACTGCCGGGCCGGGGATGTTGTCGGCGAAAGCATTCAGTCACTCCTGCCGCTGTTCCCGCGCGGCCCGCTTTCGGAAACCGGGCAGTTTCTGCGCCTGGATGCCTGCCCGCGTGACGGCTCCTATGTTCCCGTAGACCTGGCGCTTTCCCGCGTTTCCTGCGGCGCGGAGACGGTTTGGAGCGGCGTTCTGCTGGTACGAAGCCGGTTCCATCCCGAACAGGAAACCCTGCGGCACTCGGAAGAAGCGCACCGAGCCGTCTTTGAGCGGGCGCTGTTCGGCATCTTTCAAACGTCACCGGAAGGCTATTTCCTGCGGGCGAACACGGCGCTGGCCCAGATCTACGGCTACAGCACTCCCGAAGAACTCATGGCCCAGCAGGTGGACGCGGCCCAAGATCTGTATGTTGACCCGCTGCGGTGGGAAGAGTTCCGGCTCCTGTTAGAGATGGAGGAGACCGTCACGGATTTCGAGTCGCAGATACGCCGCCGCGACGGCACGCTTCTCTGGGTTTCCGAGAATGCACGGGCGGTTCGCGGCCCCAGCGGCGCACTGCGGTACTACGAAGGCACGGTGCAGGACATTTCCGCCCGCCGCCGCACGGAAGATGCCTTGCGGGAAAGTGAAGACCAGCTTCGGACGATCTTCGAGGCCGCCGCCGTCGGCATTGCGCGTGTCGAGATGGACGGCCGTCTTTCCCGGACCAACTCGGCGCTCCAAAACATGCTCGGCTGTACTGCTGAAGAGCTGCGAAGAACGACGTTCACCCGATTGACCCACCCCGATGACGCTCCGGCCAATCTCCAGTTGCAGTGGGACTTGCAGAAAGGTCTGCGCGACGGCTACCAGGTCGAGAAACGCTATTCCTGCGCCGACGGCAGCCCGCTGTGGGCAAATCTCACCATGTCGCTGGTGCGCGGCGCCGGCGGGCGGCCTCAGTTTGCGATTGCCGTCGTCGAGGACATCACGCAGAGCCGGCAGGCCCAGCAGGAGATTTTGGCCTTGAACCGGCATTTGGAGGCGCGGATTGAGTCCATTGCTGCGCTGCACCAGATAGATCTGGCAATCATGTCCAGCCCGGACATCGGCGCAACGCTGGCGCTGGTTTTGGAGCAGGTGCGAGCGCAGCTTGGGGTGGACGCCGCCGCTGTGCTGACCTGCGACCCGCAGACCGAAGACCTGTTTTACGCGGCGGCGTCCGGGCTGTCTGCGGCGTCCGGGCTGTCTCAGGCCGTGCCGTTTCTTCCGGCCCAGGCGGTCGGCTTCGGGCCGGCCGGGCGGGCGGCGCGTCAGCGGGAAACGGTCGAGCTGTCTAATTTGACCTGGAACCCGGAAGTCTTTGCCGATGCCCCTCTGCTGGCATCGGAACACTTTGCCGCCTACTGGGCGGTGCCGCTGATTGCAAAAGGCAGCCTAGCCGGCGTGCTGGAAGTTTTCCATCGCGCCCCGATCCTTCCCGATACCGGCTGGCGGGAGCGGCTGGATGTTCTGGCTGGCCAGGCCGCGATTGCTTTGGACAGCGCCGCCATGTTCCAGGACATCCAGCGGTCGCACCGGGAACTGATGGAAGCCTATGAAGCGACGATTGAAGGCTGGAGCCGGGCGCTCGACCTGCGGGACCAGGAAACCGAAGGGCATTCGCGGCGTGTCACCGACTTGTCCGAGCGACTGGCGCGGGCGCTGGGACTGTCCGACGCCGCGCTGGTTCACATCCGGCGCGGGTCTTTGCTGCACGACATCGGCAAAATGGGTGTTCCCGACCGTATCCTGCTGAAGACCGACAACCTCTCCCCGACCGAATGGCGGGTTATGCGCCGCCACCCGCAGGACGCCTACGATATGCTGTCGCCGATTGCGTTCCTGCGCCCCGCGCTCGACATCCCCTACTGCCACCACGAGAAGTGGGACGGCACCGGTTACCCGCGCGGCCTGCGCGGCGAAGAAATCCCGCTGGCTGCCCGTTTATTCACGATTGTGGATGTCTGGGACGCTCTGCGCTCTGACCGGCCCTACCGCGCGTCCTGGCCCGAAGAAAAAGTGCTGGACCATATCCGCTCCCTGTCCGGCACCCATTTCGATCCCGACTGCGTCGCCGCCTTTCTAAAGATGATGACCGGCACCCTCGCCCCTCCTTCCACTGAACCCGCCGCCGGCGGAGATCTGCTTCCCCTGCTTCTTGCGGCTTAGAAACGCCGAGTAGGAATGCCGGAAATTCAGCGCGATTGTGCTAGACTACGGAAAGCAAGCCTTCTGTTTCGGGAGGCGCTTTGCCTTTGCCTGCCTGATTTCTTACGATGCTGACCGAACCTCAAACACACACTCTGCAAGCCGCTGCCAACCGAATCGTCCCCGCCGACGATTACCCTGATGCCTGGGACGCCGGGGCAGGGGAATTCTTCCGGCAGTTGTTTGCGCGGGAGCCGCGCTTCCTGCCCGCATACCGAGCGGGCCTGGAGCGTCTGGACGCCCTCTCGCTTCAACAAGCCGGCACTTCGTTTGCCGTGTGCGACCCCGAAGCGCAGGATGCCCTGCTGGGTCAATTTGAGACGCAGGAAGCTACGGCGGTGTTCTTTCGCCTGCTGGTGGAGCAGACGCTGGAAAGCTACTATGCCGACCCAAGCAATGGCGGCAACTTGAACGCTGTCGGCTGGGACATGATCGGATACAAAGTTACCGCATGAGCAACAAGAAGTTGGATGCCATGAATTATGATGCGATTGTTGTCGGGGCAGGCGCGGGCGGCGGGGTCGCCGCCGGGCTGCTGGCGGAAGCAGGCAAAACCGTCCTGCTGCTGGAACGCGGGATCTGGTTGACGTTTGACGCCATCGGGCGGGACCATCTGCGGAACCAGCGCTTGTCCCGGTACGGGGTCAACGCCGGGCCAAATCTCGACGGCAATCCGCGCGTCGTCGTCAGCCCGGAAGGCCGCGTTCGCGTGGCCGGACCGACCGACGGCGGCTACCAGAACAACGCCGCGTGTGTCGGCAGCGGCACGCGGGTCTACGGGGCGCAGGCATGGCGCTACCTGCCCGCCGATTTCGAGATGGCGACCCGCTACGGCGTTCCCGCCGGCAGCAGCCTCGCAGACTGGCCGCTGACTTACAATGATCTGGCGCCGGACTATGAACAGGCCGAATGGGAGCTGGGCGTGAGCGGCGATGAAGCGGAAGCCGGCAAAAGTCGGCCCCGGCACAAAGCCTACCCCATGCCGCCGCTGCCGCTGAATACGCAGGGCCAGATGCTCCGAGCCGGCGCAGCGGTATTGGGCTGGGATACGCAGCGCGTGCCGCTTCTCATCAACAGCGTGCCGTACAATGGCCGCGCTGCGTGCGTCCACTGCCAGCAGTGCGTCGGCTTCGCTTGCCCGACTGATGCCAAAAACGGCACGCAGAACACGCTGATCCTCCGCGCCCTCGCGACGGGCCGCTGCCGGGTCGAAACGTCGGCGATGGCCGAGCGCATAGAAACCGACAGCGCAGGCCGCGTTGTGGGCGTTTCCTGCTGGAACGCGGCAGGCGAGCGGGTTTCAGCGTTCAGCGAAGTAGTCATTGTCTCGGCAGGCGCGATTGAAACGGCCCGGCTGCTCTTAAACTCGCGGTCGGCGGCGCACCCTGCCGGGCTGGGCAATGCGTCCGACCAAGTAGGCCGCCATTTGCAGGGCCATTACTACGCCAGCGCCCTCGGCTGGATGGACGAGCCGGTCTGGGACGGCATCGGGCCGGGCGCGACTACGGCGACGATTAAATTCAATCACGGAAACGCCGGGTTTGTCGGGGGCGGAATGCTGGCCGATGACTTCATCGAGCAGCCGATCAACTTTGCCAAGCGAGAGGTCCCGGACGCGCCGCGCTGGGGGCTGGCGCACAAGCAGTGGATGCGCCGTCACTACACGCGGATGCTGCGGGTCTGCGGGCCGGTGCAGGAAATCCCCAGCCCGGACGCCCGCGTCACGCTCGACCCAGACATCCGCGATAAATGGGACATCCCCGCCCCGCGTTTGTCCGGCACGACCCATCCTGAAACGCTGCGAACCCACCAGTTCCTAAGCGCCCGCGCCCGCGACTGGGTGGAAGCGTCCGGGGCGCGGGACATCCTGGCCGGAACCGGCCTCGCAAAGCGGGAACTGAGCGCGGGGCAGCATCAGGCGGGGACCTGCCGGATGGGCCACGACCCGCACCTGTCCGTCACTGACCCGTTCGGCCGGGTCCACGGCCATGAAAACTTGTTTATTGCCGACAGCTCCCTGCACGTCACCAACGGCGGCTTCAACCCCGTCCTGACCATCCTCGCCCTGTCCTACCGCGTCGCCCGCCACCTGCTGAGTGCCTGGTAGAACTCCCCCCAGCCCCCAATAATGGGGGAGCCGGATTCGGAAGGAATGTAGGGGCGCTGCTTGCTGCGCCCTCTGCTCCTATCCCCCTCTGCTCTGGCTCCCCCATTATTGGGGGCCGGGGGGAATCCCCTACCACTGGAACTCGACGGCTTCCAGAAACGCGCGGGCGAGGACCATGTGGCCGGTCTGGTTGGGATGCACCCGGTCCCAGGCGAGCGTCGCCGGGTAGTAAGTCGTCAGCACGCGGTCGAACGCGGCCTGCGTGTCTACGAAGAGTGTGCCGTGCTTTGACGCGAGCTTCCGAACAATCACTCCGTACTCGTCCATCCGGCGGCGCATCGGGTCAGCGAGGTTCGGCTCCAGGTAGAACGGCGTCATCAAGACGATGTTCGGAACAGAGGGCACAGTGCGGGTCAGTAGCGCGTCAAGTGTCTGGGCATACTCGTCCGGCAGAACATGAGTTTCGGGCTGCCGGGGGGAGTCGAACTGCCGCCAGACATCGTTTGTGCCGATCATCACCGAAAGCCAGTCTGGTGTGAGGTCCAGCACATCCGTCTGCCAGCGCCGCGCCAAATCGCGAACGGTATGGCCGCCGGTTCCCATGTTGACGACCCGGACACCGAGGTCCGGGTAGACCGTGCCGAGCAGGGCGTCTACCAGGCTGACATAGCCCCGGCCCAGGGCATCAAATAATCCTTCGCCGACCGGCTGCGCCCGCCCGGTGTCGGTAATCGAGTCGCCGATCATCACCAGCTTGCTGTTTGGCTTAATCAGCATCAGCGTTTGATCACCACTTCCCGGCCTGTTTCCGCTGATTGGTAGAGCGCGTCTAAGATTTGAAGCATGTGCAGGCCCTGGGCAGCGGTCGAGATCGGCATTCTATCGTGAGCGATGCAGTCCACAAAGTGGTTGATCTCGCCCTGGCGGCCCGAAATGTTCGGTACTCTCGGCGAGATGTCCGCCGGAGAGCCGCCCATGTCCGTGTAGACCCGCAGCTTGCCGAAATCGGGGATGTCCGCGCCGCCTTCGGTGCCAAGCACCGACGTGTAGAAGTTGTCGCTCTGCGTGTACGAGGCCCACGAGGCTTCGAGAAACAGCGTTGCGCCGTTGTCGAACTTGATGAAGCCGGCTGCGAGGTCCTCCACATCAAACGCAATCGGCGTGTTCAGGTCCGGCTTGATGCCGTAAGCCGAGCCGCCTTTGCCGCGCGGGCCGAATTTGGCGTAGGTGCAGCCCGACGCCGAGACCGGCGCGGGATTGCCCATGAGATACACGGTGCGGTCAAGGGCATGGACCCCGATGTCAAGTAGCGGCCCGCCGCCGGAGCGCTCTTTGGTCGTGAACCAGCCGCCGAGGCCGGGAATGCCGTTGCGGCGGGTCCAGCCGGTTTTGGCAAAGTAAATCTCGCCGAGCCGCCCTTCGTCAATGAGAGCTTTCAGGAGCTGGGTCTCACCGGAAAAGCGGTTGTTCATCGCCATCATAAACTTCTTCGGACTTTTGTCCGCCGCCGCGACAATCTCCTCCGCATGGGCCAGCGTGTCGGTCATTGGCTTCTCGCACAGGACATGCTTGCCGGCCGCCAGCGCGTCCACCGAAAGCTGCGCGTGGAGGTCATTCGGGACGCAGACCGAGACCGCGTCAACGTCCGGGTCCGCCAGCAGGTCTTTGTAATCGGTATAAATCGTCTTGACCCCGAACCGATCGGCCTGTTTTTGGGCGCGTTCTTCCACCAAGTCGCAGACGGCGACAATCTCCGCCTGCGACTTCAAGGCGTCGTAGCATTCCAAATGCTCAATCCCAATGCCGCAGCCGATCACGGCAACTTTTACTTTATCTGTCAAGTGTTTGTTCCTTTCAAGAGACCAAAAGAGTTCAGGCCGACGGCTCTCGCCGCCCAGGGCAGTGCGGTGCCGAGCTGGAATAAGTTCAAACGCCGCATCCGGGGATCACGGTCCGGCAGGCCGGCCTGCGCGGCCCAAAACCCGTTGAGCGCTGCCGCTATCTCCGGCGCATCCGGCAGAAAGGTCTCCGGGGGCGGTCCGCCCTCAGCGTGCAGGCTCGGCAGCCAGGCAGCGAGGTCAACCAAGCCGTTGCCGGTGCAGGCCCAGTTCCAGTCCACTAAAATCGCGCGATCCGCCAGAAAGCAGAGATTGTCGCTCCGAACGTCGAGGTGCAGGAAGTCATTCCCGTCCAGCCGAACGGCGGCTTCCGCGGCTTGCAGGCTCGGCAGAGCAGCATCAAGCCAGGCGTCGGTGCAGAGGCCGACCGAGAGAAACGGGGCGGGGTCGGCGGCGACTTTGTGCCAGCCGCAAAAATCGTCCCGATACGTTTCCAGCGACGCCATGCCCGGCATCGGCGGCACACGGCGCAGGCGGGAAAGCGTTTCGGCGACCCGTTCGGCCTGCGCCGGCTCCCACGGTGGCGGCCAGTGCGCGTCGCTCAAATCTTCCAGCAGAAGAAGAGGCTGCGTACCGTCATCGTCCCACGCAAGCACTTCCGGCAGGAAGTCGGCGCCGCAGGCACTCAGATGAACGTAAACAGCATTCTCAGCCCGAAGCCACTCTGCCGTTTGCTCCGACACAGCGGATTTCAGGAAAGCAGACTTGCCGTTTGCAAACGTGAGGCTGCCCCGCAGCGCCGCCGTATAGCCGCCCGACGCGGGCCGAAAGCCGGCCGGCCTCGCGTGCATCAGATCTGCAATCCGCTGTTCCAGCGCCGGATCTGTCAGTTCGTCCATGCAGCATTATACCTAAGATGACGCCGCTACCAAAAGATGACGCCGCTACCAAAAGATGACGCCGCTACCAAAAGATGACGCCGCTACCAAAGGGAAATGCTGAACTCCGTCAGCATTCGGCTAAGGAGAAACAGCGGCAGGCCGACAACATTGAAGTAGTCGCCGCGAATGCCGGGGATGAACGAGAGCGCTTTGCCCTGAATGCCGTAAGCGCCGGCTTTGTCCAGCGGCTCGCCGGTGGCGACGTAAGCGTCTATGATGCTGTCCGTGAGCGTGTCGAACGTAACTTCAGTGACGGCAAAATCGGTTTGTATTCTCGTGCCGCGCCTAAGGCACAGGCCGGTGTAGACTTCATGGGTGCGGCCGCTGAGTGTTCGCAGCATCCGCCGGGCATCGTCGGCGTCTTTCGGCTTGTTCAAGTACGCGCCGTCCAAAACGACCGTCGTGTCCGCGCCGATCACCAGTGCCTCTTGGCCGAATCCGCCGGCGACTTCCGCCGCTTTGCCCGCCGCAAGCCGGGTCACATAGTCCGGCGGGGCGAGCGCAGATGGGTCAACCTGCTCCTCGTCATAGCCGCTGCCGATGACCTCAAACGGCAGGCCCAGCAGGCCCAGCAGCTCCCGGCGGCGCGGGGACGTTGAGGCGAGAACAATTTGCGGCATTAAGTCGCTTTGCGGCATTAAGTCGCTTTGCGGCGTTAAGTCGCTTTGCGGCATCACGAGCTTGCTCCCGCGCTTGGCCTCATGCCGCGCTTGACCTTCGGCTCTGTGCCGGCCCGCAGCCGGGCGATGTTCGGGCGGTGCTTGACAACGACAAACAGCGCGACCAGCGCGGCAAACACGACATGGGGCAGGTCGGGGAACAACGCAATGAGGATGCCGGACGTGACCACGGCGGCAATCATCGAAGACACGGAAATGTAGCGGGTCCAAAAGAGGCAGACCCCCCAAACGGCAAAGCCGATGGACGCCGCCACCGGGGACAGGCCGAAGACGACCCCCAGCGAAGTCGCGACCCCTTTGCCGCCCTTGAAGCGCAGGAACGGGCTGAAATTGTGGCCTAAAATGGCGGCGAGGCCGACGGCCACCGGCATCCAGGGAGAGGTTTCCGGCAGATGCGCGTGCAGGCGGGCTGTCAGCAGGGTCGGGAAATAGCCTTTGCAGAAGTCAAACAAAAAGACGGCGGTTCCCCAGAGCGGCCCCATCGTGCGCCAGACATTCGACGCCCCGATGTTGCCGCTGCCGTAGTCCCGGACATCAATGCCTTTGACCATCCGGCCCACAAGAAGGCCAATCGGCAGGGAGCCGAACAGGTACGCCAGCAGCAGAAGCAGCAGGGAATGAGAGAGTGTCATGGAGGCTTCTTTAGAATAATTGCGCTAGAAAAATTGCATTGGAATAATTGCGTCCGTGCGCTTCATTATACCAGCCTTCCGCCGCGCCCGCAAAGATTCAACTCAATCTCAGTAAACAGCGTATTGTTTTTGAAGCAAGCGTCGCTGTCTTCTAAAGAAGGCTTGCATGACATCCATAAGAGAATACTCATCATGAAAACATCTCTAATAGCCACCAGAGCAGTGGCAATATCTTTAGCAACGGCTATTTTTACATCTCACATTGCGGATGCTTCGCCCACATCACTAAAAACAGGCAGCTCGACTAAGCCTGCCGTATCCTTCGCGCCTTATGAGCTGAAGCTATCGTTCGTCGGCGATGCCAGCAGCCAGCAGAGTGGCATCCCAAATCTTCAAGTTTACTTTGTCAACGTCACACGGTATGAATTAGTCTACCGCTGGGTTCCTCGGCGTACTGTGATCTTTCAAGTGGAATACAAAGCGGCTTCGGAGGACCCAGGCAAGGAAGCCGGCTGGAAGCGACTGACGCCGGTTTCCGCCCCCAGTCAGCCGGGAGGTTTCGCCGACGAGCATGTTGAGCGGGAGCAAATACGGTCTGGTCAGGAAGAAAACATTTTTCTTCCTTCCACACCTCTCCCGCTACTGAGAGAGGGGTATTACCGCATCACGGCGACCCTGACTCAGCCCGGTGTCAGCGAGTTTCGTGGAATGGTCAGCCCATCCACTTTAGTTCGGAGCTTCGACCTCGCCGTATTTTCCAAGCCGCTCGTCATCCGCCGCACTGCCACTGGTTTTGTCGAGGTTCCTGCGGCAGCGAGCATCGCGTCTGCTCATTAGGAGCAAATCCCAAAACAGCCGCCTTGCGCTTCTGCGCCGGGCGGCTGTTTTTCGGCAAATGCGAACTTGGAGACACGGGCGTGCGGGGGATTTCGATGGGGTATTGGCCGTCACAGGGTCATGTAGCGCAGGATGCCGAGGATTTTGTCTACGTCTTCAATGAAGTATTCCGATAAGTCCGCTTCGGCATGAAGACCGCGCAGGCGCAGGAAGCGCCAGTTCGTGCCGCTCGTCACCGCGCCGTATAGCACGTCACGCGGCTTGCCGTCGCGGGCATTTATCAGCGCGGCAGCGTACATCTCAGCGATGCACTGGGCGACTCCGGCGGTGAGGTCTTCGCGCTTGGCCTCCACAACGGCCAAAATTGGAGAGGTAACAGCCAGCAGTGTGGGAGAGCGGGAAACCAAAAAATCGCAGAAGCCGTACAAGCCGAGGGCAGGATCGGCGCTCATCTCCACGCCGGAAAAGACGGCGAGCTGGTGCCCGGCCTGCTCCCGCAGCTCGACTAAAAGCGGTGCAATGATCATTTCTGACCGCGCTTTTTCGGTTCCTTGCCCACGTGCAATCGGCAAATGGCGCTTCAGCAGGGTGTGGAAGAAGTCGGAAACGGGTAGCGGGGGGACATCGGCAAACAAATCGTCGGCGTCTGAGACTGTAATGCCGAACCGCTCCGACAAAAGCCGTAGGGTGAACTCGCTGTAAGCCATGCCACTCTCCTACTATTTAGCGTTGACGGGCATCTCTAAGGCGAACTTGGAGACGCGGACGTGGGGGGGAATTTCGATGGGATAGATGCCGTCGAAGCAGGCGCGGCAGAACTTGTCTTTGTGGATGCCGATGGCTTTGGCGACGCCGTTGAGGCTGAGGTAGCCGAGAGAAGTCGCGCCGATCATCCGGCGGATTTCTTCAATGCTGTGCTTCGCGGCGACCAAATCATCCTGGTTTGCCATGTCAATGCCGTAGAAGCAGGGGTATTGAACCGGCGGGGCGGTAATGCGGACATGGACCTCGGCGGCCCCGGCGTCGAACAGCCGCTTGACGACCTGGCCGGTGGTTGTGCCGCGCACGATGCTGTCGTCCACCATGACGACGCGCTTGCCGGCCAGCGCTTCTTTGATCGGCATCAGCTTCATGCGAACGCCTGCCTCGCGCATTCTCTGGTCGGGCTGGATAAACGTCCGCTGGATGTAGCGGTTCTTGACCACGCCTTCGCCGTAGGGAATGCCGGACGCTTCGGCGTAGCCGATGGCGGCGGGTGTGGCGGCGTCGGGGATCGGCATGACTAGGTGGCAGCCGGGGGCGGGATGCTCCCGCGCCAGCTCCTGGCCCATCCGGCGGCGGCAGTCGTGGAGGCCGCGCCCGTACATCGCGCTGTCCGGGCGGGCAAAGTAAATGAACTCGAACAAGCAAGTGGCATGGCGCTCCAAGGGAACCGCCTGACGCTCGCGCAGGCCGTTTTTGTCAATCACGACCATCTCGCCCGGCTCGATCTCGCGCACATAGACCGCGCCGATGGTCTCCAAAGCGCACGTCTCGGACGCCAGCACATAATGCTTGTTGTCCAGCAGGCCGAGGCAGAGGGGACGGACGCCGTAAGGGTCCCGGATGCCGATCAGCGCGTCCTCGGTCAAAATCGCGACCGAGTACGCCCCGCGCAGGCGGGTCATCGTGTGGGCGACCGCGTCCTCCAGCGTTTTGTCCTGCTGGGTGGCGATCATGCGGGCGATCACTTCGCTGTCGTTGGTCGTGCCGAACGGCACGCCCTCGGCCTCCATCTCGGCTCGCAATTCTTCCGTATTGATGAGATTGCCGTTGTGCGCGACCGCGACCGTGCCGTCCCCCCAGGCGCAGTGGAGGGGCTGTGCGTTGCGGAGGACGCTTGAGCCGGTGGTGGAATAGCGGGTGTGGCCGATCGCGATGTGGCCGTGAAGCTGGGAGAGTGTCTGCTCATCAAAGATCTGGGTCACCAGTCCCATTTCCTTGTACCATTTGATCTGCGAGCCGTCTGAGACCATAATCCCCGCCGACTCCTGGCCTCGGTGCTGAAGCGCAAAGAGGCCATAGAAGGTGAGCTTTGCGACATGCTCCCCTGGCGCAAAAATGCCGAAGACCCCACACTCTTCGCGCGGCGAATCGTCGTCCGTATCCCAAGACGTGGGATGAACAGACACGGGATCAAGTTGTGTTTCTTCCTCGAACATACGGGCAGTAGTATACCTGATTCCGCCGCGCATTGCCCGCCGAATACACGAACAATCTTATACGAAACAATCCGTTGCAAAAGTCGTGCCCTTCAAAGAAGCAGCCAAACGCCGATGCTTCTGACATAATGCCGTCAATCCCGCGAGAACGCTCCCGCGAGAACGCTCCCGACCCACTCAGGGAGCTAATCAAGAAAGTCTGAGCCGTTTATGCTCCGCTCAACCGCTCGTCTTTCGGCTCTTTCCGACAATCCCTCTCGGCGAGCCGGCTTACCACGCCGCCGTTTGTCGTCGGCGTCTTCTACGGGGCCGCGCACCTGCCGGCTGCCTCCCATTTCTCCACCGAGCGCCTCGCCCACTTCTGCCGTACCGCCGAATGGATTACCCTCGACGTTTCCCCGTGATAACTTGGCAGCCTCACGCCAAAACCTTTTTGACCCGCCGTGTCCACCAGCCGGTCAGCGCCGCCGACCCGCAGGCCAGCGGCATCCACAAGACGGAGCAAAAGAAGATTTGTTCGGAAAGACTGCCGGCAAAGCGTCCTAAATTGGGCGCTATCGGCCAGAGAAACCAGTCAGTGAGAACGATCTCGGCAGTCAGCGCGGCCAGCATTCCCAGGGCGGCACGCTGAGGAACAAGGCGTCCTACCGCCGTTCCGACTGCAAGTGGCAGAACGATTAAGTCAAAACTAAAACTGCCCCAGCCTGATGTGATGTAGGCAATTGGTGTGTGACGCAGCCAGTCCGGCACCCAATCGAGCTGACTTGCATACAGCGTCTGCGGCCACACCGGCGAGCCGGGGCAGGTCATCAGCAGCGCGGGAAGCGACAGCAGCAGAGCCAAGCGCATCGCCGCCCCGATTTCGCGAAGCACAGCTTGCGGCGGTGTCTTTCGCCATTCCTGTAGCCACTGCTTCAGAAAATCGTCCGCCCCGCCGAACTGCTTGAGCGCCTCGGTCACGGCATCGTCTTCCGAATGTCCCAGCTCTTGATAAGCATCCACTCGCTCCCACAGATGAGTCCGCAGCTCACGCCGCAGCTCTTGTTGATGGAACCGGGACAAACGGCGCGTGAGCGGCGCAAGCACCTGGTCAAGATAGGCGTCTACCCGCGCCGTGTTCTCAATGTTCATGCGATGCCTCTCTTTCGGCGCTGCACCCACCAGCTGGTCAGTGCCGCCGCCCCGCCGGCGACCGGCAACCAGATGACCATGAGCATGAGGAGAACACTACACAGACTTCCGGCATATAGATCGTCTGAGGTCGTTCCGTCCACTACTGCGTACAGCAGGCTGACGGCGGCGATGCCCGATACCAGCGCTGCCGCCATTCCAACCCCAGCATATTTGGGCTGACGTCGCCCTTGCCTCGCCCCGACAAGCGCGGGCAGCAGCAGAAACGCAAGCCCGATCCACGACCAATACAGTACGTCGCCGTAGTGAAGAAGAGCCGCACCTGCTGGAGAGTGCTGAAAGGTCCTGTAAAACAAATTGATCGCGAAAAAGGGCAGAAACGCGGCGGCGATGCCTCCCAGCGACGGCTTGAGCGCCGACTTACCGGCTTCCCAAAGCCGCAGCGCTGATGCTGAGACTGCGGGTGCCTTTGTCCACTCGCGCCGCCATTGCCGGGTGAAATCTTCCGCGCCGCCGAACTGCTGCAAAGCTTCCGTCACCGCGTCAGTCTCAGATTGGCCGAGTTCACGGTAAGCGTCAATGCGCCCCCAAAGGTGCGTCCGCAGCTCGCGCCGCAGTTCTCCGCAGTGGAATCCCGATAGCTTGCGGCCTAGCGGCACTAGAAGCTGGTCTAAAAACGCTTCCACGCGCTGTGTATTGTAGGGTCCAGGCTCAGGAGTCATTGTCTAGTGTCCTTTCGAGAAATCAGTCGCGGAAGGTGGTCGGTGTCAGCGGTTGAAGGGAACAGGGCTAATCCAGTGGAAGCCTCGGCTGAGAAGTGACGATTTTCTGGGCGGAATTTGCGTGAGCGTAGCCCGAAGCGGATGGCCGTCGAACTCGCCTTGCAGCAGGATTTGCCCAGGACGGACGTCAGTGTAGCTTAGGCGTGAGGTGCCGAGCTTTTCTTTCGGCGTCGTCAAGCTCACTGTTCCGCGTTTGCGGTTGACGAATACCCGGTAGCCGTGATAAGTGCCATCTGCCAGTTGAACGCCGACGACGCCCGGATACTCGAAGACGGCCTGACGCCAGCGGTCTGCTTCCGGCAGGCCGGCTTGCGCCGGTTCATCGGCGTTCCAGACCCCGTACAGTGGCGGTTTGGGTCCGGTATCTGCGAACATCTGCCGGCTGCTGAGCGCCCCGAAGAGAAACAGCGCCAAAACGCTGCCGAACAGGACGGTTTTGACGCCGAGCAGCGTCCAGTTGACCCAGCGCCGGACCGAATGCGGACGCAGAACGGCAGGCAGGGCAGGGCGATTCCAGAGAAACACGTTCATTAAACGCGCGATGTCCGGCGCAGCCAGCAGGACCGCCATCGCCAGCAAATGCGACGACATCAGCTTCACCGGAACATCGTAGCAGAAGTTCAGGGCGACCACGTTGCCCATCGCGACGATGGAAACCAGTGCGCCCAGCAGTGTCGTTCGCCGCGACAGCAGCAGCAGGCCGCCGAGCGCTTCCACCGACCCGGCGAAAATTGTGTAGACCGTGGACGTTCCCATAAAATCTCACAGCAGGCCCATCGGTGAATGGTCGCCCAGCGGCTCCGTCAGCTTGCTCAGGCTGGGGGCCGAAAACTGGACTGGTATGATCTTCATAATGCCGTAGGAAAGCATCTGCATTGCTAACCCGAACCGCACGGCGACCCGCATCCATTCGGCCAGCCGGACATCCGCCTTCCGCACCCGGTCAAACGGCGTCCAAACCGCCGCCGCAAGCAGGGCCAGCACGGCGCAACACAGGGCCAGCACATACGAGTAGGCGGTGTCCCCGCTTCCCGTAAACTCCTGCACAATGTCGGCATGAAACAAAGATTGCCCCGTCCATGTCACCAGCGGCTCCCACAAGCCTTCCGCAAACAGAGACAGCAGGTACAAAAACACATATGCGAACAGCAGGCGGAACCCAAACCGGCGCAGCAAGCCACCTTTAGGTCCCGTCTGCTCCGGCGCTGAACGCGCGGCAGTCTCTTTTGCGTCCTCTAAGATGCTCATGGCTCGCTTCTCCATCGCTATTGTGCGCCGGACGGCAAGACGCTTCGGTCGTCTTGGGGCGACAGCACGCGCCCGACGGCGACGACGAACTGCTGCCAGCCGGCGCTCCATTCGGTGAGCTTTTTTGTGCCGCTTTCGGTCAGCGTGTATGTTTTGCGCTCCCGGCCCTTGTCCGGCGTCTCCCAGGCGCTTTGGATCAGGCCGTCGCGCTCCAAAGCGTGCAGGGCGGGGTAAAGTGAGCCTTCCCGGAGCTGCAAAGCGTTTTCCGTGCGCCGCTCGATAGTCCGGGCCAGCGCGTAGCCGTGCGCGGGGCCGTCTTGCAAGGTCGCGAGAATAAGAAGCGCCAGGCCGCCTTTGAGATAATCCTGCGCCGGGTTCGCATCGGTGTTGGTCTTCATAGGATCATTATACATAGGTAAACTAAGTATGTCAAGGGGTGAGGAACCCCTCCCGCTCGTTCCTCGCTCCCTCAGCACTGGCTACCTGGAAGGCCCCTGTTAGGGAAGGGCAATACAGAACCAGACAGGATATAGAAGCGCCTGTGTCTTTTGTCCTCTACTTCGCTGGCCCTTCCCTAACAGGGGCCTTCCAGGTAGCCAGTGCTGAGGGAGCGAGGAATGAGCGGGAGGGGTTCTGAATTGACTTAGTCTGCTTGTTTCGTTTATAATCAAGCCGAACGGGTAACACTTAAAGAACTAAACAAATTGATTGGTGCCGATACGCACCACAGGAGCATGACCTATGGCGGAAGTGGATTTAAAAGAACTCGCGGCGCAGCTTCGCGTGGACAGCATCCGGTGTACGACGGCGGCGGGGTCCGGACACCCGACTTCTTCGATGTCGGCGGCGGATCTGATGGCCGTGCTGCTTGGCAAGTACCTGCGGCTGGATTACGCAAACTGGAAGTCGCCGAATAATGACCATGTGATCTTCAGCAAAGGCCATGCCTGCCCGCTGCTGTATTCCATGTGGAAGGCGGCGGGGGCAATTAGCGATGAAGAGTTACTAACCCTCCGGCAGTTCGGCTCCCGGCTGGAAGGCCACCCGAACCCGCACGTCACTCCGTATACGGACGTTGCCACGGGATCGCTGGGACAGGGGCTGCCGAACGGCGTCGGCATGGCGCTCGATGGCAAGTACCTGAGCAAGCTGCCATTTAAAGTCTGGGTAGTTCTCGGCGACAGCGAAGCGGCGGAAGGCTCCATCTGGGAGTCGGTAGACAAAGCGAGCCACTATAAGCTGAATAACTTAGTCGCCATTCTCGATATGAACCGGCTGGGACAGCGCGGCGAGACCGATCTCGGCTGGAACAGCCCGGTGTATGCCGCCCGTGCCGCCGCGTTCGGCGCCCACACGATTGAAATCAACGGTCACGACTTAGAGGCCATTGACAAAGCCTACGCCGAAGCCCTGACCGTGACCGATAAGCCGGTCTGGATCATCGCTAAAACTGAAAAAGGCCACGGCGTCTCGTTTCTGGCAAACAAAGAAGGCTGGCACGGCAAGGCACTGAATGCCGATCAGGCCAAAGACGCGATTGCCGAGCTTGGCGGCGAGCGGCACATCATCGTAGACGTGCAGAAGCCCGATGCCGTTGCTCCGGCAATCCCCGCCACGACCGGGCCGCTGAAGCTGCCGACTTACGAGATGGGAACCAAAGAAGCGACCCGCAAAGCCTATGGCGACGCGATTACCGCCCTCGGCGCGTTCCGGTCGGATATTGTCGCTTTGGACGGCGAAGTCTCGAACTCGACGTTCGCCGATGAGTTCAACCACACGTTCCCGGACCGCTTCTTTGAGATGTACATCGCCGAGCAGATGCTGGTTTCGGCGGCGGTGGGCCTTGCCGTGCGCGGCCACCGGACCTTCTCGTCTACATTTGCCGCGTTCTTCAGCCGGGCGTTCGACCAGATCCGCATGGCGGCGATCTCGAACGCCACCATCAGCCTGAGCGGCTCCCATGCCGGCGTGTCTATTGGCGAGGACGGCCCTTCGCAGATGGCGCTGGAAGATCTGGCGATGATGCGGGCTGTCTTCGGCTCCACGGTTTTCTATCCGAGCGACCCGAACCAGACCGCGCATTTGGTTCAGCTTATGTCCGACCTGCCCGGCATCTCCTACATCCGCACGACCCGCGAAAAGCTGCCGATTTTGTACGGCCCCGACGAAACTTACGAAGTCGGCGGCTCCAAGATGGTCAAACACTCCGACGGCGACAAAGTGGCGGTCATCGGGGCGGGCATCACACTTCACGAAACGCTGAAAGCCTACGAGCGGCTGAAATCCGAAGGCATTGACATCCGGGTCATTGACGCTTATTCGGTCAAGCCGATTGACAAAGAGACCCTGCACCGGGCGGCCCAAGACACCGGCGGCAAGCTGGTCGTGGTCGAAGACCACTGGTTTGAAGGCGGCATCGGCGACGCCGTCTTAGACGCTTTTGTCGGCGTCGGCGACCACGCACCCACCGTCGTCAAGCTGGCGGTCCAGCACATGCCCGGCTCCGGCAAGCCCGCCGAGCTGCTGCACGCCGCCAAAATTGACGCCGACGCCATTGTCGAAGCCGTCAAGTCCCTGCTGTAAAAGACCGACCAAATAAAGCAGGCAAGGCCGCTCCCAATTACGGGGGCGGCTTCTTTTGTTGCGGAGAGTTATGGTACAATCGTATGGTAAGGAGGCCATAATGCCAACACAGAAACGTACTTATGCCTTGCCGGAAGCGACAGTTGAAAAGTTTGAGCGAACCGTCGCGAGTGGGCAGCGCAGCCCTAGCACGCTTAATTGAGGATTGGCTGGAAAAGCAGCAGCAGGAAGCTCTGGAACGAGAGATCATCGAAGGCTGCCGCAAAATGGCCGACGTTTATCTCGAAATCCAACGCGAGTTCGAGCCACTGGACGCGGAGGTGACCCGTGGCTACTATCCCGGCTGAGTTAAAGCGTGGCGATGTCGTGCGTGTTCGTTTAGACTCGATAGAAGGGTCAGGACAAGCAGGAGAGCGACCGGCGCTGGTTCTCTCGCCGGATGTAATTGATCGCCATTCCCCAATCATCTTAGTTGCTCCTATTACAAGCAAGAAAACCGAGCGGGTTTATCCGTTTGAAGCCCTGGTGGAACCAGGTGGGGGCGGTTTGCCGATGCGCTCCAAAGTGCTGCTGATGCAGACGCGCAGTTTAGACAAGTCACGTCTTCTTGGTTACCATGGTCGTCTGAGTGACGAGACAATGCAGCAAGTAGATCAAGCGCTCAAAGTCGCTGTCGGCTTGCGCTGAGTATCGGTTCGGGGGTGACATAAACGGAGTGCGGTACATGTCCGAGACAGACAACGCTGATGAGGCGATACGCCTGGCGTTTGCCGCTAAGAAGAACCAGTATCGAAGCGATCCGCATTTCCGCCTGTTGTCGGCAGGTCCGCTGACATGGCTGCACAAAGTCCCCGGCTGGTTTGAAGTGGATGCGTTCTACGCCCGCGATCTCCACGCCCCCGCGAAAGTCGTTGCGGCAGTGCAGGCAAGTAGACCGCATCCGCATCATCTCATCAGCGTCCTGGCTGGCCCAACGCTGCCGCCCGGCATGACTGAGGAGTACGCCCGTCTTGGTTATAAAGAATTGCCTGAGCCGCCGCAGCCGCTGATGCAGGCGCGGCTCTCCGGGTCAGCGCCCGCCGCGTCCACCCACGAGATTAGCTGTGAGGAGACGGGCGAAGGCGTCTACCGTTATGCGCTGAAGCAAGCAGGGCTAACACTCAGCGCGGTGGAAGTCGTGTGGGCTGACGCGGAGACGATTTATCTCTTCGCGATGCAGACATTGCCCGAATACCGCCGTCTTGGGCTGGCGACGGCTCTCCTCACCCACGCTCAGAGGGACGCTCACAAGAAGGGAGCCGTAAAGAGCCTTCTTTGGAGTTCACCAATGGGCCTGCCATTCTATGTCAGTCTTGGTTATAAAGCTGTTGTCACCGGGCATGGGTTCATTCCCACCAGCAGTGAGTCAATTTGCTCTTTGCTTTGAGCGATTGAACTTTAGCGTTAAATGGTAAATAGGGATGCTGCGCTCGTCCAGGGCGTGGCCTTTTTTGTTTCACCCTGCCGCAGACAATGACACAAACGACAACCAACGGAACCGCTCTTTGCCGGCCTTCTCAGCCTTCTGCAAGCGGAGCGCTTCGTTCCAGCCTGGAAGTCGGCGGGTCGGAATTGCGGGTACAGACGTGCCGTCACGGCGGCGGCGAGTTTCAACTCGCACCGTTCGACGATCATCTTCTGTCTCTGCATCTTGGTGACCCAATCACGCTGGAGCACGGGCAGAACGCAGGACACAGCCGGCAGGAAAGGATGACCTTTGGACGCACTATCATTGTTCCTGCTGGGGAGGCCAGCTTTTGGCGGCATTCGGAAACATCGCATTATCTTAACATACACCTTTCCTGCGCTTTGATGGATCAAACGGCAGAGCAGATAAACTTAGAGAGCGGCGGCGCTTTGAGTGAAACCCCTCTGGCCTCGTTCCATGACCCGCAGGTGGAGCAGATCGCTCTGCTGCTGCGGATGGAGATGGAATCCGGCGCACTGCATGGAAGCCTCTACGCGGAGATGCTGGCGTCCGCACTCTGCATTCATCTTTTGCAGCGGGAAGGCAGACAGTCCCAAACGCCGGAACTTCCTCTGCCGGCGTCATTCCGAGCCGAGCTGCAGCGGGCCGTCACCTACATTCAAGACAATCTGGCGGCTGACCTCTCGTTAAAGACGCTTGCCCAAGAAGCAGGGCTAAGTTCTTACCACTTCGCACACTTGTTCACCGAGGCGTTCGGCATCGCGCCGCACCAATACGTCATTCAGGCGCGGATCGAGTGGACGAAGGCGCTGATGACGCGGGGGCTGCCGCTCTGCGACGTTGCTCAGCGGGTCGGCTTTTCGGACCAAAGCCATTTTACGCGCCACTTCAAGCGGCTGGTCGGCATCACTCCCCGCGTTTTTGTCCGTGACGCCGCCCGCAAGATTGTTCCATAAGATTCCCAAGATTGTTCAATACTCTTCGCTTGCCGTTGCTGCATAATCTTAGCATACCGAAGCTTGGCTCGGTTGGTGTTGAAGGAGAATTAAAATGCAGCAAACGAATAAAATCAAGGGAGCCGCCATTGTCACCGGGGCGTCCGGCGGCATCGGCAGTGGCGTTGCCGAGCGACTGGCGGCGGACGGCTTTGCCGTCGCAGTCCACTACGCAGGCAGCCCCAAAAAGGCGCAGGAAGCGGTCAAAAACATCGAAGCAGCGGGCGGCAAAGCCGTTGCCTTAGAAGCGGACATTTCGGACGCCGCCGCCGTCAAGCAGCTCTTCGCAAAGACCGGTTCCATGCTTGGGACAATTACTGCGGTCGTGAACTGCGCCGGCATCATGCCGCTGGCTCCGATTGAGAAAGGCGACATTGACAGCTTTGACAAAGTCATCGCGACAAACCTGCGCGGCAGTTATTTAGTGATGAGCGAGGCGGCAAACCATGTCGCCGACGGCGGGCGGATTATCACGTTCTCCAGCAGCGTGGTGGAAAAGAACTTCCCGACTTACGGCGCATACGTTGCCTCAAAAGCCGGCGTGGAAGGCTTGACCCGCGTTCTGGCGAATGAGCTGGGATCGCGCAAAATCACTGTCAATGCCGTTGCTCCCGGTCCCGTCGCGACTGCGCTCTTTTTGAAGGGCAAAAGCGACGACGATATTGCCGCAATGGGCAAGATGGTGCCGTTTGGACGTATCGGCGAAGCGGACGACATTGTCGGCGTCGTGTCGTTCCTGGCTGGTCCTGAAGCCGGCTGGATCAACGGCCAGGTTATCCGTGTCAACGGCGGCTTTGTTTAGAACATATCCCCACAAAAGGAAGAGATTATGAAAACAGTTTTCATTACCGGCGCGTCCAGCGGCATCGGGGCGCTCACCGCCCGCGCCCTGGCGGATGCCGGCTATACGGTCTATGCGGGGATCCGCCAGGCCAGCAACGACAACGTGAAGGCCGTGGAGGATGCCCGGAAGTACGCGGCAGACCATTCTGTCGATCTGCGGACGGTTGACCTGGATGTTTCCAACCAAGTCTCTGTGGACGCGGCGGTCAAGCAGGTGACTGCGGAAACGGGCCAAATTGACGTGCTGATGCACAATGCCGGCCATATGGTCCTCGGTCCGGTGGAAGCGTTTACCGTGGACGAGCTTGCCGAAATGTACGACACCAACGTGCTGTCCACCCAGCGGGTCAACCAGGCGGTTCTGCCCCAGATGCGGGAGCGCGGCGACGGCCTGCTGGTGTGGGTCGGATCCACCAGCACGTTCGGCGGCACGCCGCCCTATTTAGGACCCTACTTCGCCGCGAAAGCCGGAGAAGACCAGCTTGCGAAGAGCTACGCCGTGGAGCTGTCACGCTTTGGGATCGACTCGGTGATCATTCTGCCGGGTTCGTTCACCACGGGAACCAACCACTTCGCCCATGCCGGGCATCCCGCCGACACGGCCACGGCGCAGGCGTATGACGCGCATTATGCCGGGTTGACAGACCAGGTCGCGAAAAGCCTCGCAAAGCTCATGCCGCCCGATGCCGACGTCAGCGAAGTGGCGAAAGCTGTTGTGCGGGTAGTGGGGTTGCCCAAAGGCCAGCGGCCATTCCGTACAACCGTTGACCCCGCCAATGACGGCTCCGAACAGGTAACCAATGTCGCTGACCGCATCCGCACCGAGTTCTACGGGCGCATCGGTCTCACAGACCTGCTGGCGCCAGCCACCTAAGAATGAGCACCGCCAGTACGCATAGAAAGGCCGCGCCTTAGTGTCAGGCGCGGCCTTCTTCGGTCTCCGGCAGCGTCATTTCGCCGCGCCGGTCTTTTGGCTCTTCGCTGTTACTCCCTCGTCTACTTCTAGGTTCGCCCGGTACTCGTGCGCGGTCCAGCCGAACCCGCGCCCGCCAATGGGATGAACCCCGTCATCATCGCGGACCACAAACAAAATCTCATGCATGGGCGGCTTGCGCTCTGGATACTGCTTCTGCTGGATTTGCAGGCGCAGGTTCGGATGCGTCACCCGCAGAGCATCAATGCCAAGCTGGGCGTTGACCAGGCTTTCCGGGTACTGATACTCGTCGCCTTTGGCCGACAAAACGAGCAGCCGGTACTCCGGCGTCTTGTCGTAGAACGCGAGAAAATCATGCCACTCCGCCGCTTGGCTCATCACTGGAAACCATTCGCCGAGCGCCGCCATCTGCGCCGGGTTCAGCACGTTCGCCGCGTGAGCGATGTCGTTCAGCGTGAGGAACCCATCACCTGCCGCTTCGGCGTTGCGTAATCGCCGCACCTCTGTCCACGGCAGCCGTGCACCTTCGCTTTGACCGATAAACCAGTTTTGGCCGGTCAGCAGCAACACCCCGCCGCGCCATTTATGGTCTAGCGCTAGTAACTTCTGCGACCGCGTCAAAAACTCCGTGACTGTAGTGGAAGCAGGCATCTGAGAAAGTGCCATAGTTTGCGTTCCCACGTCTACTTTGTGCGGGATACGGGCTAGGAGAGGAACTTGAACGGCATCGGCAAAGCGGAGCAGATAATCAGCCAGCGGATATAATGGCTTAGGGACAGGCATTTTTTTGGGCATGGCAAGAGCACGGGCAGAGGCGAGATTGTCTACTTTGTCCTCCGGCTGTATCCACAGCGCGTTCATCTTCTGCTGCCAGGCCGCCTGCATGAAAGCACCCCCGAAATACTCGCCGCTGCCCCGGCCTGAACTCATGAAAAGTGCAGGCGCAACATCACCGGAGCTAGTATATATATTGATTGAAATATGGTCTGACCGAGGCATCGGCACAACGCTTCCATCTGGAAGGTGATGTCCGACACCAATCGAGTCCTCCCAGTCCCAGGAGGTATTAAGGGCTTTAAGCGCTTCAGGAGAAAGCTCCGAGATAGGAATGGTGACTCCCTCAGGGCTTCGAAGAATGTTTAGAAGCGTTTCCGGCGATAGGGTTGCAAGTATCTGCATTCCCGGTCTAACCCGCCCGTCGTCCTGCAAGCCTCTCAAGAGGAGATTATTCTTTGCGGCTTCTTTAAGCTGATCCGTGGGCATATCAAGAGCATCAAATAGTTCCTGTGCCTGCGCCTCAAAATCTGTCTGTACCTGCTCTTGCAAATGCTCGGCCAGAAAACGCGCGTAATCCGGGCGGGCGAGCGTGTAGGTATACTTGTCGGTCTCGCCTTTGACCGGGCGGCGCTGCCAGTCCCACTCCGCGTGCTGGTAGCTGAATAGAGACCAAACCGCGTTCATCGCGTCGGACAGCGGGACATCATGCAGGGAGACCGTGACCGAGTCGCTGCCGACGGTAGACCAATCATCGGCGACCAGCGTGACGCCGGACTGCTTAGAGAGTCGCTCCAGCAGTTCGCCGATGAGAATATGTGGGGAGCGAATAGTCACATGGGTTTGCAGCCGTGCATCCGCCTTGAGCATTGCCGCCGTGACTTCGCCCGCGTGGCTTGCAGGGGTAAGTAGAAAGATAAGAAGCAGTCCAAGAGTAGCACAAGATACTTTTCCTAGCATAGCGCCCTCCTCCCAAATGTCTGCCTGCTGGTACGAGCTAGCAGGCAAGACATTCGAGATGTTCTTTTCTTATATCGCTTGCCCAACAATGAAGCTCAACGTTTTAGATGCTTCGTATACATTCCCGCTGGCATCAGTGATGTTGCTTTTGGTATAAAAGCTTAGTGGACCCGAAGACACGAACACAAGGGTCGTCCCCGAAAGGGTACCAGTTTTGTTGTCGTTCACGAATCGGAAATAATTTCCAGACATATCAGTAGGAGCCGCTGTGTAGCCGTTGCTCTCGTCGTCGGCAAACACCTTTTTCAGACCCGGTATGCCATCAGTCATTGCCCACCGAATAGAGATAACTGATGAGGGCGTGGCTCCAGTCACCTTGACCCACTGGTTTGTGACCGAATACGGGACTTGAGTCGCGACATCCGGGTAGAAGGCTGTGTACGACCCCTGTGGTGAGCTGGCGTCAGTGCTTGCGAAATATTGGGTGTAGATGGGAGAAATAACGATGGGAGGTGTAGCGTCAGCCCCAGCGGACTGCCCAGAAAATCCTGCCGTGAGCAGAAGAGCTATGCCGAGAAGGATGCGGTTCATGGCGAGAGGTTCCTTTCGAGGGAGCGTTGGTTGACACAAGATCAACCAAAAGAAGAGGAAAGCCAGAAAGTCCGAAACCGTAGCAGAAAAAGAGGAAAAGTGTCCTAGAGTCTCCTTTGTTGTCAGGAGACGCCTCATTGTCAGGAGACGCCTCATTGTCAGGAGACGCCTCATTGTCAGGAGACGCCTCATTGTCAGGAGACGCCTCATTGTCAGGAGACGCCTCATTGTCAGGAGACGCCTCATTGTCAGGACCAGCGGTTGTGGAACATCTGTAGTTTCTGTGACCGCTGAACAAATTATACAGCATGAGTTGCAAATAGTCAATACTTTTTTGCGTATTGCAGCAAACAATTTTTAGCTGCCTCCCCGGCGGGAAATCAGGCCCTCAAGGTGCTGTAAAGTTGTTTCATTCTCCCCGTGCGTTGGTATACTTCTTACGGACTCCAATCAAGTTTAGGTAAGTTTAAACTTGCCTCTGCACCCCGCGCGTGCCGTTAGAAAGCTGCCTCATGCAAGCCATCCAAGCCGACCTTCAAGTGAACTTTCACTATGATGTCCACTTCACGACCCATCTGTTTGACCCCGAAAACCCACTTTTAAGCTCCGTCACCGCCGCCCGCAGCGAGCGGCTTCCGGCCCGTATTCTCTTCGTCGTTGAAGAAGAAGTGGACCGGCTTCTGGATGTCCGCAGCGCCATTGACGCTTATTGCCGGCGCCATTCGGAGACGCTGACGCTCATCTGCCCGCCCCTGCTCCTGCCAGGCGGCGAGCGGGTCAAGAATGACCCCAGCCATGTAATTGCCGTGCAGCAGGCCGTCAATGAAACGGGCTTGGACCGGCATTCTTATCTCGCGGTGGTCGGCGGCGGGGCGCTCCTCGATGCGGTCGGATACGCCGCCGCAACCGCCCACCGAGGCATTCGGCTTTTGCGTATTCCGACCACGACCCTGTCGCAGAACGACTCCGGCGTTGGGGTCAAAAACGCGATCAACTTTTTCGGCAAAAAGAACTGGGTCGGCACCTTTGCGCCGGCTTGGGCCGTTCTGAACGACTTCCACTTCCTGACGACCCAGCCGGACCGGGTTTGGCGCGAAGGCATTGCCGAAGCGGTTAAAGTCGCGCTCATCAAAGACGCTGACTTCTTCAACTTTCTGGAAAGTCACACCGACGCCCTGGCGGCCCGCGAGATGGCCCCGATGCAGACACTAGTCTACCGGTGCGCCGCGCTCCATGTCGAGCACATCTGCACCGGCGACCCCTTTGAGATGGGATCGTCCCGCCCCCTCGACTTCGGCCACTGGTCGGCGCACAAGCTGGAACAAATTACGAATTATCGTCTGCACCACGGGGAGGCGGTCGCCGTCGGCCTCGCTTTAGACGTTACCTACTCGTACCTCAAAGGCTGGCTCTCTGAGAACGACTGGCGGCGGGTTCTTGGGGTGCTGTCGGGCCTCGGCTTCGCGCTTTATGCGCCGGAAATGAGCGGCACCGACGAGCTGTTCCACGGCCTGCGCGAGTTCCGGGAGCATCTGGGCGGCGAGCTGATCATTCAGATGCTGCAATCTCTCGGCACCGGCTTCAATGTCCACGAGATTGACGAAGCGCTGATGGCCGAAAGCATCTCGCTTTTGGAGCGCGAGTCGCGCCGTTTCGACGGCATTGGCGTGCCAGAAGACAGCCGGGAGCTGGCGGCCCGATGACGGTCCCCGCCCTGCTGCCGCTCTTCCAGGAGCTGAACGACCTTAAGCGCATCCGGGTCGCGGGCCCCACCGGTTCGATTGCCGAACGGCTCTTCCTGCGCTCCTGGGCGCGGCTTGTTTCGGGTGAAGACCTGGTGCAAGTTGCACTGAGCGAGACCGCTCACGCGGCTGCGTCGGCGCGTCTCGCGGGCACTGACGCCGAAGTCCTGACAGATGGCGGTTTCTCTGCTGACGAGCGATTAGCTGTCCTGCGCTCCGGGCTGGATGCGGTCGCGGAGCCGCTCGATGCGGAACTGGTATCAGCTCTGCGCCATGCCCTCCGCGCCGACCCTCTGCTGTACCAGGTCAGGGATGTGCCGCCGTTTGCTGCGCTTCTAGCACAGCAGCCGCGAGCCGGGGCAACCCGGCCCGGCTTCCGGCGCGTCGTTCTGGAGCCTGCCGAAAATCACGCGGATCACTGCGGCCTGGTGGCGGTGTATGCCGTCCTGTCCGCCCCGCTTTACGGCGCAGATCCGGCCCGCGCGTTTCTGACGGGCCTGTCCCATCACCTGCACAACGCCCGCCTGCCTGATGCGGGCGATGCGGGCGATGTGCTGCTCGGCGACAAGCTGAAGCCGCTGATGGAGGCATTCCGTCATCAGGCCATCGCTGAACTGCCGGAAGCCCTGCATCAGCCGGTGCGCGATGCCGTTTCGGTCGTCTACAGCGCGGACACGCCGGAAGCCAGGACATTCCAGACCGCCGATGTTTTAGACCGCGTTCTCGAAATGGAGTGGCACGCGAGTTCCGCCGCGTTCACGCTCAGCGTCGCGCTGGAAGACATGGACATTGTGCATCCCGGCCCTGTGCAGGCGTTCCAGCGCGAGATCATGCAGCAGGCAAGTTTCATGCCGTCAGAAGGCTGGCCTTCGTGACAACCCAAATTGGCTGGGGCATCCTCGGCTGCGGCTGGGTTGCGCGGGATTATGTCGCGCCTGGCATCCTCGCCAGCCCAAACGCCCGCCTGCTCGCCCTCAGCGATCCCGACCCCGCCGCAATGGCGTCCATTGCCGCGCTGTCTCCGGGCATGGCTTCGGAGACAAACCTCGACGAGTTCCTGCACCTGCCGGGCCTGGACGCAGTTTACATCGCGACGCCGAACCATCTGCATCGGCCTTTGACCGAGGCGGCTGCCCGCGCCGGAAAACACGTTTTGTGCGAAAAGCCGATGGCGACCACGACCGCCGACGCTGAAGCCATGACTCGCGCCTGCCGCGAAGCAAATGTGCAGTACGGCACAGCCTTTGATCAGCGTTTCCAGGCCCGGCACCGGAAGCTCCAAGAACTGGCGGCGTCCGGGGCGTTCGGCACCATTACCGCCGCCCGCATCCACTACGCCTGCTGGACCCCCGGCGACTGGGTTCCGCCGACCCAGGCCGCGCACGACAACTGGCGGGTAGACCCGGATCGGGCCGGCGGGGGGGCGTTTATTGACCTGGCCCCGCACGGGCTGGATTTGCTGCAATGGATTGTCGGCGAGCCGATTGTTGAAGTCGGCTCCCTGCTTCAGCGCCGCGTGTTTGATTACCCGGTAGACGACGGGGCGGCGCTTCTCGGCCGCTTCGAGAGCGGGGCGCTTTTGACAATGAATGTCGCGTATAACTGCCCCGACGCCTTTCCCCGGCGCACTTTAGAGATCATCGGCACGAAGGCAATGGCGATTGCGTTCAACACCATGGGCCAGACGCCTGGCGGAACACTGACGCTGGTAGACGCGCAGACGGGGGAGCGCCGCGAGATTGCTGTCCCGGAAGCCGAAGACGTATCCCCGTTCCGAAAGCAGATCGAAGCCTTCTCGCAGTCGCTGCTGGACAGCGTCCCGTTCCCGTTCCCCCCGGCGCGAGACCTGCACACGATGCGCCTGCTTGAGGCCGCGCAGGCACACGCGGGTGGGGTGCGGGTAGGTGTGCATGGATCAGACGCCACGGAATGAATTCCGAGGCTCGAACAAAACACCGTCGCGGCGATGGGAGATCAATCCGCGCGGGCTTTTCCCGTTCCCTGCTTTTTGTTTTGTGTCGCTTCGACACTGTTTGTTTGAGCCTTGGAATTCATTCCGTGGTTCCTGCCGGGAGCCTACTTGACACCCTACCTCTGCACAAACTGCGGCTTCTGGCAGAAACATTTCACCGTGCCGCCGACATGTCCGGTCTGCACGGACTTCCGGCACACGCCGCCGGACGACGGCTTCCGCTTCCTGACACCGGAAGCGGTCGCCGCAGAAGTAAGCACGGTCTGGACCGGCGAAGACACGGATATTGTCACGTTCTCGACCGAACCGTGTGTCGGGATTGGCCCGAACGGATACTTGATCCGCCGCCCAGACGGCAATGTTTTCTTTGACGGCACGGCGCACTACGGCCTGGAGGCGCTTGACTTGATCGCCTCGCTTGGCGGCATCCGGTGGCTGACGGCCTCTCACCCGCACGCTTACGGCGCATTGTGGCAGTTGCAGGAGCGTTTTGCGCCGACCGTCGTGATCCAAGTGAAAGACTTGCCTTGGACCAATGCGTTCCAGACTGCGTGGCCGCTCGACGAGAGTCTCACACTTGCGCCGGGACTGACTTTGATCCACACTGCCGGCCACTTTGCCGGCCATTCGGTGCTGCACTGGGCAGACAAAAGAACGCTGTTCGCGGGCGACATGCTGAAGTTTCATGGAACAGCGGGCCTAAGTACGCACAAGGGGTTCAATCGCAAAATCCCAATGAGCCATGCGGAAATCCGGCGCTACAAAGAAGTCGTTCAGGGCTTAGAGTTTGACACCGTGTATACGACTTTTGAGACCGCGCCCTGCACCCAAGCGGACGTTCTGCGTCTGTTTGACCGTCAGCTTGCCGGGCCGCCGTTCTTTGGGCCGGTGCCGATGGAGGACTGATGCCGACATCCAAGCCCCGAAACGACCTGCCCACGCGGCTGAAAGGTGGCGTGTTTGCCGTTGTCGGCCTCAGCGTAATTGCGGGGGCAAGCGCCGGAGCAGTTTCGACGCATCATTTTGTTCAAACAGCGGCTCATGCACCCGGCGTTGTGACCAAGCTGAACGCAGGCGGCGTGCATCCTGAAGTTCAGTTCACATCCGCGTCAGGGCGGGTCGTCAGTTATCCGCAGGGCGGCATGATTAAAAGCTACCGGACTGGCGAGCGTGTCACGGTGCTGTATGATCCAGGCGCCCCGAGCCTGGACCCACACCGTGACACATTCGGTGCTCTGTGGCTGGACTGGATTTCGCTGTTTGGGCTGGGCGCGGTGTTTGTCGGGATTGGTCTACTGCTGGCGTTTGGGAGACAACAAGAATGGGTGTCTTAGAAACTTATAAAGACGCGCTGGCTCCGGCGCTGAAGACGGGGACGCTGTTTGAGTTCCCGCTGGCGGGGATGGACCGGCTCGGCCTGCCGCTCTGGAATGTTGCGTTTATCGGTGCGGACGGGGCGCTTTCCGACGGCTTCGGCTACGGGCCGACCCTGGAAGCGGCTCAAACAAGCGCCTGGGGCGAGACAATCGAGTGGTACTGGGCGCGGGAAGCCTTGAAGACACTGCCGCGCATGACTGCCACCTACGCCGCGCTGAGGCAGTCAAGCGATGTGGTTGACCCGGTCGCGCTCAATTTATCGGCGGGCAGCGACTACAGCCGCGAAGACACACCGCTTACCTGGGTTCAAGCAAGGCGGTGGCCGTCCGGGGACGCCGTTTGGGTGCCGATTGAGTTTGCCGCGCCCCGCGCCGCCGATATTGGGCCGGGTCTCGATCCTTCCACCCTGCTGGCGGTGCCGATCACAAACGGCCTCGGCGCAGGGCCGAGCTTCTCCCATGCGCTCGCTCACGGCATTCTCGAAGCCTTGCAGCGGGACGGCAACTCGGTCCGCTACCGGGCATTGGATACCGGCGCTGCCGTGGAACTCGACGCCGTGCAGAACCCCGAAACCCGCGCTTTGCTGGCACACCTGGACGCGGAAGGCATTGAGAGCATCGTCAAGCTGGCGGCGGACGATTTCGGCATGGCAAACTTGTATGTCGTCGGCTACGACCGCAATCTGGACCGTGTGCCGCAGCCGATTATGCTTTCTGCCTGCGGGGAAGCGGTGCATCCTAATCGGGAAGTGGCACTCGCAAAAGCCCTGCGCGAATACACCTCCGCCCGCGCCCGCAAAGCCTTCAATCACGGGCCTCTCGCCGCTGTCCGGGCGCTGTCGCCGCCGGGCTACTTGGAGTCGTTTGGCACGAAGGCCATGCGCTCGGAAGATGACCGCGCTCTGCGGGAAATGCAGGCGTGGACGGCGCTGTCTTCCCGTGCTTTTTATGAAATGTTGGAGCATCCAATCTACGACATCAAGCGCCGTGTCCCTTTCTCTGATCTGCCGACAACGCCGACTGCCGATGCCGACGCTTTGCTGCCGCTTCTGACCGAGCGATTAAGCGCAGGCGGCTTAGACATCCTGTATGTTGACTTCACGCCGCCCGGCTCGCCTGCGACCGTTCTCAAAGCCATTGTGCCGGGTCTGGAAGTCGAAACCATGACCTACAACCGGATTGGTGGGCGCAACCTGCGCCGACTTTTGGCCCAAGATTCGCCGATTGCCGGGGCTAGCGACAAGCCCGCCGGTGCGCTTCCGATCCGCCTGACCGAGAAAGACGCCAATTTGGCCGGGGCCTGGCTTGACCCTGCCGCGATTGACCGAGTGATGGGGCCGCTCTACGCGCTGTACCGCGAGCCGGGCCGCCATGTGCTTGGACTGCTGAAAGAGGCCGGCCGCTGATGCGAATTTGCTTTATCTCCCGCCGCTACTTCCCAGCTATCTCCGGCATGAGCGTCTACGCCCAGAACCTCCTGCGGGCGCTGACGGCGATGGGCCATGAGGTCGTCATGCTCTCCCAGTACCGGGGCGACGAGGCTGGGACGCGCGTCTACGGCGGCGGTCCGCCGCCGCCTCTGCCTGGCGTCAAAGTGATTGGCCTGGAAGCGCTGGGCGAGCAGGAGCCATTCGCAAACTGGGAGCGGGACATTCAGACACTGGCAGGCACGGCCGCTGCACAGCACGCCGAAAAGCCTTTTGATCTGGTCCATGCCCAGTACGGCTATCCAACCGGGCTTGCCGCGCTGGAAGTCTCCAAGCGTCTCGGCATCCCAAATGTCGTGTCTATCCAGGGCGGCGACGGCCACTGGGTCGGCCCCTGCTGCGCGACCCACCGGGATGCCATGCGGGTCGTTTTAGACCATGCCGGGGCGCTCCTCATTGGCTCGCGCTCGTTTGCCGAAGAAGTGCAGGGCAACCACGGCACGGCTCTGAGTAGATTTACGATTGTGCCGGGCGCTGTGGACACGTCACGCTTTCGTCCCCGCGACGGCTGGACCGCCGGCGGGATGCTTGACCCGGATGTGCCGGTGCTGGTCTATCACGGGCGGGTAGATCGGCGCAAGGGCGCTTTGGACACACTTGACGCCGTTGCTGATCTCATCGCCGAGGGCCGTAATCTTCACTTGATTGTGTCAGGGATCGGACCGGACAGTGGTGCCGTCGCCGCCCGCGTTCAAGAGCTTGGCATAGACGCGCATACTCAAATCACCGGCTACGCCGACTATGACGCCGCACCCGCTGTCTACCGCTTAGGCGACATTTTCCTGTCGCCGACCTACGCCGAGGGCTTTTCGAATACCATCCTAGAAGCCATGGCAAGCGGCCTGCCCGTCGTCTCCTGCTTCGCCGTCGGCGTTATAGACTGCCTACGGGACGGCGAAAACGGCCTTTTGGTCACGCCCGGCGACATCCCGGCGCTCACGCGGGCGATTGCGCGTCTGCTGGACGATATGGCTCTGCGTAAACGCCTCGCCGAAGTCGCCTACGACGAAGCTAAACGCCTGTATTCCTGGCCGGTGATCGCCGCCCAAATCGCCGGCATTTACGCAAGACTTGCCGGCACCGCACCGGACCTCAACTGGACCTTCGACACGCCGCCGGACCCGTCCTGCCGCTTCCGGGCCGCGCCGCATCTGCTGTAGAAAGCCTGCTTCATGCCGACCGCCCTGTTTCTCTCGCCGCACCTCGACGACGCCGCGTTCTCGTGCGCGGGAACGCTGCTGACCCTGAAAAACGCCGGGTGGGACATCTGCCACTGCACGGTCTTTACGGCGTCGGTGCCGCACCCGGCAGGCTTCGCGCTGCGCTGTCAGACCGACAAAAATATCGCACCCGAAGTAGACTACATGGCCCTGCGCCGCCGCGAGGATATGAGTTTCGCGCAGAGTGTCGGCGTCTCCGATGTCCGCCACTGGGACTTTGCCGAAGCGCCGCACCGGGGCTACGAGTCGCCCGCTGCCCTGTTTGCCGGTGTTCGGCCCGGCGACGACGTGTGGCAGCCGGTTGCCGAAGCGGTCGCCGACCTAGTCAGTGAGCTTGACCCGCTCCAAGTGTTTGCGCCGCAGGGTCTCGGCAATCATGCCGACCATTTGCAGCTCATCGCAGCGGTTCGGGACACAGTTGTGGACGATCTCGTCTGCTGGTACCGAGACACGCCGTATGCTATCCGGGAGCCGGACGCCCGGCCTTCGTCCCTGCTGCCGCCGGGTCTCACCGAGCAGGCGACGCCGCTGTCCGAAGACATTCTGGCCCGCAAGATCGCCGGCGCCTGCGCGTATCAGTCGCAGATCGGCTTTCAATTCGGCGGCCCTGAAGAAGTCGCCCGCAAGCTGGCCGAGTTCCACCGAGCCGAAGCCGCCCGGATGGGACTGGACGGCTATGCGGAGGCATGTTTGCGGGAGTAAGAACCCCTCCCGCTCGTTCCTGGCACTTGCGGCATCCTGCCTCAGTGTCGCTCCCTCAGCACTGGCTCCCTGGAAGGCCCCTGTTTCTGAGGCAGGATGCCGCAAG
>JAABUQ010000238.1_pt1 | contig 123968 bp, 111 predicted proteins | sample 5560001 | NCBI WGS metagenome assembly JAABUQ01 (sample SAMN10711888, study PRJNA513371) | rock metagenome | isolation source: Antarctica rocks | place: Antarctica: Victoria Land, Finger Mt nord | collected 2015-12-18 | reverse complement strand
CAGCGCGCGGGATAACGAAAGAACTAGCGCATGCATAGCATAATAATGGTAGATGCAACCACTTGACTGCCAAGGCGGTACGTAAGAACCGCCATCGCAACGCCGATGCACGTCAGCAGTAGCTCAAGCAACGGTAAACTCGGGACGAGAGATCTTAACTTCACAGCGACACCGCAGCAATCGGATATTAAGCAGCTCATCTTACCGCAAGAATACAGCGCCGACAGTTAAACGCAAAACACGAACAACGTGGCGCTCCGATACTGCTCGGGTGTGTTAACCAAGATTAGAAGCAGGACGGCCACAGAGCTCCCGAGCGCCGAGCTCCACGATAACTCTTTTGCCTTATGTTTTTGCACAAAGCCGACGATGGCATGCGCGCGTAACCCTACTTGAAACGCCGCAATCCAGCGTACGGCAAGCAAGAATGCCGTGCCCGGTACGAATGTGCCCCTTAGCCATAAGGTTGACGCAACAAGAGCTGACGCGAGGATCGTGTAGCGAAAATCGCGACAAAGTTTCCCGTCAAAGGCTTAACCGGCCTCTCGGCTGTTCGCACAAATCTCGCATTGTTTCAAACACCCTACGTTGATGGAGATCCGTTTGACTGCGAAATAGCGCAACGAGAACTCGCTCGGGGCACACCGCTAACGATCGACGATAGTTGTGATATGCTCGCGCACTCGAGCCGTACCGCGCCGCAAAAATGCGTTCATCCGACAGATGTTCGGCATTAGGTGAAATCTGGTTTGCCAAATCGTGTCTGAAAGTTTCTAGATTCGCTGCAGGGGCAATTGACTGTATCGACCAGACAGCTCGAAGCTCCACAGGAACCAATACGTCCAAGTTGTTGTCCCGCTTCAAGTAGAATAGCGCACGTCCGGTCAACTCAGGCTGAGTACTTTTAGTCCATTTGAAGTACGCCGATATATTGCCATCGGAATCAGCGGCTACGTTCTCGGATACAACAACTAGGATTGGATGCTGATTAAGTGGCAGTAGCAGTCGATCTACATCTCTGACTGCTTTAGCGATATGGACCGAGTAAACATCGAGATGCTTCGTCGCAGCGTTCACCGTAGCAACCCGTCGAATGCCGTCACCCACTATGATAAGTGGGGAAGCAAGAAAGCGAGTGAGTCGGTCTGCGGCTATTGTGAAGCGGGGATCACCAACGTAATACACAGGCAAGTCGTCTGAGCCGTGCTTCGCCCAGCAGGCGGGTAACAAAAACGCGACGCCAACGACCGCGACGAGCGCGGAGAGCCGAACAAGCTGCGATACCTTCTGCAAGTTTGGCGCCACCGCTTACGAATTAATCTATAGTTTGGCTGCGTCGGATGCGTACGCTCGAAGTCTACGCTTGCACGCATAAGCACTCCTGGTGATGAAAAAGCTGACTCCTATATTGGATTAGGTCCGCGGTCGACGAATGTCCAAATGTGTAAGCATCGCCCGCACAAGCGGATCCTCGTTCCGAAGCGCAAGGAAAACATAGCGCGATGCAGCCAGCCGACTCAGTGTCAATAAGTCAAGGGCATTTGCTTCCCTCGCCACGGTCGTATCTGTCAGACCCATACGGATAAACGCTTATCTGCGCCGATCGTCCACTTACTTAAAAAAGGCATTGTAAAGCTGTACAAGTTACCGTGCAGCGAAGTTTCTGCATTTGCGTTAATTGTCTTAGAAATATGATTGCGGTAGTGCCGGCTCGGAGGCGTGGTTCGTCCGAACTGTCGCCGTCGGGCGGCACTTCCTCTGTTACGTATATCCGCTGCAGCGGTGCCACGTCTCCCAATCTACTCCAAAGTGGAGGTTTCGAGAAGCATCGCCTTGCCTTCCGCCTGAAGTTTGAGCGCAGCCAGCATCATGCGGCTGTTGTCTTCGACTTTCTTATGCAGGGTCGGGCCGATCAGTTCGGCGAGGGTGGGGACGCCGAAGTCGTAGGTGACCTCCAAGCGGACGTGCGTCGCGCCGTCGCGCTGGTCGAACGTCCACGAACCCTCGAACGTATCGAGATCGCCTTCCAGTAAGCGGTACGTAACGCGCAGCGCCGCATCGTCGAATACATCTTCCTCGATCCACTCGATCGGAGCTTCTTCGACGAGCGTCTTCCAGCGCGAGACGATGCGCTCGCCATGGCGTTCGAGCACGGTGACGAGCTCGACGTCGGGCATGAATTCGGGAAAGCGTTCCTGGTCCTTGGCGAGCTCGTAGACGGCGCGCGCGGGTGCATCCACGACGATCGTGGATTCGACGAACGGCACGCGCTATGCGCTTTCCGGCAGCGTGCCGAGCCGCTCGTGCGCGATGTGGACCGCGGCGCGCAGCGCCGCAAGACCGCGCTCGATTTCCACCGGCGTTACGACGAGCGGCGGCTCGAGACGCAGGACGCGCTGCGCGTTGAGCGTCCACGCGACGGTGACGCCCGCTTTGAGCATCTCGGGCACGATCGTGCCGGCATACCCCTCGTTGTGTAACTCCACGCCGGCAAGTAAACCGAGGCCGCGTGCTTCCCGGACGACCGCGGGATAGTCGTTCGCAATGGCGTGGGCGCCGGCCAATAATTGCGCGCCGCGTACGCGAGCGGCGCGTACCAGCTTCTCGTCGTGCAAGACGTCGAGTGCCGCTTGGGCGGCGGCGCAGGCCAGTGGATTTCCGCCGAAGGTCGACGTGTGCGCGAGCGGCCGGCGTCCGTACGCAGCCTTCCACGCCGCGGGCCGCGCGACGTAAGCGCCGATCGGCACGACGCCGCCCGATAAGCCTTTGGCCAAGGTTAGAACGTCGGGCACCACGCCGTCGCGTTCGCAGGCGAACGTGAAGCCGCATCGTCCGAGGCCGGTTTGCACCTCATCCGCAATCAACAGCGCCCCCGCGGCGTCGCAGGCGGCGCGAGCGCTCGCCAGATAGCCGGCCGGCGGTACCACGACGCCCCCTTCACCTTGCACGGGCTCTACGACGAACGCCGCTGCGCCGGCCAGTGCCGGCGTCAACGCGTCGGCATCGCCGTACGGGACGTGCGTCACGTCGGGGATGAGCGGCCCGAAACCGGTCTTATAGGCGTCCCGTCCGCTAATGCTTAGCGCGCCGAGCGTCTTACCGTGGTAGCCGCCGTGCGTCGCCACGATCGCCGTCCGCCCCGTCGCGGCACGCGCGAGCTTGAGGGCTCCTTCGAGCGCTTCCGCGCCGCTATTCGCGAAAAACGAGATACCGAGATCGCCCGGTGCGATCGAGGCGAGCGCGCGCGCCAGCCGTCCGGCGAGCGGCTCGAACATCGTCTTACTCGAGAGCGCCATCCGATCGAGCTGATCTCGGACCGCGGCAACGACGCGCGGATGCGAATGTCCGAGCGTAAACGTACCGTAGCCGCCCGCGAAATCGAGGTACGCTCGACCCGTCGCATCCCAGATCGTCGAGCCGCTGGCGCGCACCGCCACGGGCGCGCCCGAGAGCTTCATGATGCGCGCGAGCGGCGGGTTGAGATATCTCGCGTAGTTATCGTAGGTCTCGTCGTAGAGCGCGGATGCCTCGGAGTCGTGCGCCCTCACGCGGCGACCGCGTCGCTCGCTTCGAGACGCTCGATCGTCGCGGCGACGATCGAGAGCGTCTCGGCGGCGGTCGCCGTGCGCATGAGCCGCTCGCGTAGTTCGCCGGCCCCATGAAAGCCACGCAGATAGTACCCGAGATGTTTCCGCATCTGCGGCACGGCACGCGCTTCGCCCCATTCGCTTACCATCGTCTCATAATGGTGCATGGCGAAGCGGAGGCGTTCGGCCGCGGGCGGCGTCGCGCGCGCCTCACGTCCTTCCATCAGATCGCGAATTCCCCGGACAAGCCACGGGTTGCCGAGCACGGCGCGTCCGAGCATCACGGCATCGACGCCGCTCTCGCGCATGCGGCGCATCGTTTCGTGCGGATCCGCGAGATCGCCATTCCCGATGACTGGTACGTCGACGGCGCGCTTGAGGCGAGCGACGTGGGACCAATCGGCGCTGCCCTTATAGAATTGCTTCGCGGTGCGTGCATGCAGTGCGATGGCCGCGACGCCGGCGGACTGCGAGCGACGCGCGACGTCGAGATAGACGAGGTCGCTCTCGGTCCAGCCGAGACGCATCTTCACCGTCACCGGACAGTCGACGGCGGCGACGACCGCACGCACGATCGCTTCACAGCGGTCGACGTCGCGTAAGCACGCGCTGCCGCCCTCGGTTTTCGTAACCTTCGGCGCCGGACAACCGAAGTTGATGTCGACGATGTCGGCACCGCATTCACGTACGACCTTCGCCGCCTGCGCCATGATCGCCGGATCGTTGCCCCATAGCTGCGTCGAAACGGGACGCTCGACGCCGTGCTGATCGATCATTTCCATCGTACGCTTGGCGCCGAACTGGACGGCGTTCGACGAGACGAATTCGGTGACGGTAAGTCCGAAACCGAACGGCTTGTAAAGCGCGCGCAGGGTACGATTGGTCACCCCCGACATCGGCGCGAGGACGATGGGCGGCCAGATCTCGATCGCCCCGATGCGGAGCGCCGGAACGGCAGGCGGCATCCGCTCAGTATACCACCCGCACACCTGAGGCGCCCGCTATGCCAGCGTGCGTTCGTAGTAGATGCGTAGACCTTCGAGCACGAGATGCGGTTCGACCGCATCGATCGCGCGGGTGTGCTTGGCGATGACGGCGGCTAAGCCGCCGGTCGCGACGACGCGCGCATCCTCGCCGACGGCACGTCGCATCCGCTCGACGATGCCCTCGGTCTGTCCGACGAAGCCGAACACGATGCCCGACTGCATGGCCGAAACCGTATCGCGGCCGATCGGCCCATTCGGCACTTCGAGTGCGACCTGCGGCAGTTTCGCCGTGCGCTCGACCAGCGCGTCGATCGAGATGCGAACGCCCGGCGCCAGAGCCGTTCCGAGAAATTCACCTTCGCGCGAGATGGCCGCAAACGTGGTCGCGGTGCCGAACCCGAGCACCAGAAGCGGCGTGCCGTACTTTTCTTTAGCCGCTATCGCCGCAGCGAGCATGTCGGAACCCAATTCCTTCGGCCGCTCGGTCGACACTTCGATGAGATCTTGCGTTGCGGCGCTGAAGAATAACGGTTCGCAACCGAAGTAATTGCGCGACGCGTGGGTGAGCGCCAGGTCGGTTTGCGGAACGACGCTCGAGATCGCGACGGCGCGAACATCGGCGACCGCGGCATTCGCGAACGGCATGGCGGTCGATACGAGCAGACCGAATTCGTCCGCCGTGCGGTTGCGCGTCGTCGAGAAGCGCCAGTTCTTCGTAAGCCGGAGGCTGCCCGCGGCATCGCGAGCGAAAAAGCCGATCTTCGTATCGGTATTTCCGACGTCGATCGCGAGCAACATCGGCGTTAGCGGTGTTGCGCCGGCGACGGCGCGGCGCTCGCGGCACGTTCGCGCAGCAGCGCATCCCACATGCGGCGCGCGAGCACGGACTTCGGCGCGCGGACGAGTTCGTCGCGCGCGCCGCTGCGATGCAGCAGCACGAGCTCGTTCTCTCCCGTACCGAATCCGCTCGATGGCGACGAGACGTCGTTGACGGCGATCGCGTCGAGCGCTTTGCGTTCGAGTTTCTCCCGAGCGTGCGCTTCGAGATCGTCCGTTTCGGCAGCGAAGCCGACGAGATACGGAACGCCGCGCGTACCGAGCTCGGCGAGCACGTCGGGTGTGCGCTCGAGTGCCAGCGACTCGTCGCCCGGATGTTTCTTGACTTTGTGCGCGAAGCGTTCGCGCGGCCGCCAATCGGCGACGGCGGCGGCAGCGATCGCGATGTCGACGCCGGCTATTCGAGCCATGACGGCGTCGCGCATCTCTTGCGCGGTCCCGACGCGGACCGTGCGCGCTTGGGGCGGCGGCACGGCTTCCGTCGGTCCGAGAATGAGATCGACCGTCGCGCCGCGGGCGAGCGCTTCGCGAGCGAGCGCGAGGCCCATCGTTCCAGTCGATGCGTTGGAAAGAAAGCGAACGGGATCGATCGGTTCGCGCGTCGGGCCCGCGGTGATCAGCACGCGTTCGCCCGCGAGTTCGGTCGTGCGCGCGAGCGCCTCGCCGATGGCCGCGAGGATGGCGTCGGGATCGGCGAGGCGCCCGACGCCGACTTCGCGTTCCGCGAGAAAGCCGACGCCCGGGTCGACGATGCGCACGCCACGCATGCGCAGCGTGGCGACGTGCGCTTGCGTGGCGGGATGTTCGTACATCCCGCCGTTCATAGCCGGAGCGACGACGAGCGGCGCACGCGTCGCAAGCGCTACGTTCGTGAGCAGATCGTCCGCGATGCCGAGCGCCAAGTGGGCGATTACGTTTGCAGTCGCCGGCGCGATGACGAGCACGTCGGCGGCGCGCGCGAGCGCGATGTGCGGGATCGTCTCGGGAGCGTCCCACAGCGATCCGAGCACCGGCCGGCGCGTCAGCGCGGCGAAGGTGAGCGGCGCGATGAACTGCTGGGCGCCACCCGTCATCACGACGTCGACCGTGTCGCCGGCCTGCACGAGCGTGCTGCACAATGCCGCCGCCTTGTAGGCCGCGATGCCGCCCGCTACGCCGAGGACGACGTGGCGGCTCAGACGGCGCGCTCCGCAGCTGCCGGTAGCGCGCGCGGCGGTGTGACGACCGGATCGACGCCGTCTTCGCTCGGGATCGTCTCGTTATCGAGTAATCGCGTCGCACCGGCGCGCGCGACCCCGAGCGCAACGGCCGGCAATTCGAGCGGATCGCGCTTGCTGAACGTAACGGGGTCGACGAGCGCCAAGTATTCCCAGCGCAGCGGCGCTTCGAGCAGACCCGAGCCCGCGTCGCGAGCTGCCTGCGCGTCGCGCTCGCCGCGGCGCACGGCAGCAGCAATGGCCGCGAGCGCACGGTGCAGGCTCGGCGCCGACCGCCGCTCGGGCTCCGAGAGGTAGGCGTTCCGGCTGGAGAGTGCGAGTCCATCGGCCTCGCGTACGGTCGCGACGACGACCACGTTCGCCGGCAGATCCAGATCGCGCAGCACGGCGCGTAACACCGCCGTCTGTTGTACGTCTTTCTGTCCCAGATAGAGCGACGTCGGCTCGATCGCGTGCAACAGTTTCACCACCACGGTCGCGACGCCCGTGAAGTGTCCCGGCCGGCTCACACCTTCGAACGTCGTTCCGAGCGGACCGGGATCGACCGCCGTCGCGAAGCCGGGCGGATACATGCGGTCGACGCCCGGTGCGTACAGCAGGTCGACGCCGTGGTCGGCAAGCGTCGACGCATCGCGTTCGAACGCACGCGGATAGCGGTCGAAATCTTCCTGCGGCCCGAATTGCAACGGGTTGACGAAAAGCGACGCGACGACGGACGCATTCTCGCTTCGGGCGCGTTCGACGAGCGCGAGATGGCCGGCATGCAACGCGCCCATCGTCGGCACGAAGCCGACCGGCCGCGCGAGCGTTCGCGCGACGGCTCGTGCGGAGCCCGGTGTGCGAACGATCTGCATCGCGCCGCGTTAGCCTTTAACGACGCGCAGCAGGGTGCGCCCCACGATGAATCGCTCGCCCGGCGCGAGGCACGTCTGCGTGACCGGCCGGTCTGCGATGCGCGTGCCGTTGCGGCTTTCCAAATCGGCGAGCACGAGCGCATCGCCGTCTTTGCGCACCATCGCATGACGGCGCGAGATGTAGCGATCGAAGGTGATGCAGGCACCGGCCACGGCGTCGTCGCGTCCGATCGTGATCTCGCGGTCGAACGCCCATGTTTTGCCGTCGAGCGGTCCGCTCAAGACTTCGAGGATGTACATCGCACGGCCGATTTTTGCCCAGGACGGCGAACTTCCCCGGTGAAACGAGCAAGGCGCACACCCTATGCCAAAGCGAAAAAGGGGGCATGGCCATCGGGACCGATCCAGGCGACCACGGCTCTCTCGACGATCTCCTCAACCTCCTGGAGGTCGATCCGGACGCGCTCCGTGAAGCGGAGTTCGAACAGACGCAGTTCATCCTCGATACCTTGATCGGCAAAACGATCAAGACGGCGACGATCGAAGATACGCGCATCGTCATCGAAGTCGAAGGCGGTAACCGGTACTTCTTCTACGGCTTCATGGGCAGCGGCCACCGCTAACGACGGGGTATTAAGCCGGGTCGTCGTCTCCATCGTCGAGCGCGATGCGATGCACCTCGGCCGCAACGTAGCGAACGATCTCTTCCTGATCGCGCGGATCGATTTGGGTGAATGCGATCCCGTGAAAGAAACTCTGATCTTCGGCGTTATAGAACGATAGAACGATCCGGCCGCGCGCGACGATTTCGCGGTCGACGGCGGGGATGCGGAAGCGCAATAAGAGCACGGCGCCCAGCGGCAGATCTTCGTCCGTGGAAAGCCGGATACCGCCGCCGCCGAGATCGCTCGACTCGCCCGTCTTCGTTCCTTCCACGCCCTCGCGGGTGTAGCTGACGGTCGAAGCGACGGCCACGCGAACGTAGCGTCTGCGATAGACGTTGTCGCCCTCTTTTACGGACTCGCCCTGCTCGCTCAAGTACGCCCCCTTTTTTGGTGTGCGCGAGAAGATTCTGCGGTCGGCGTCAATTGCTTTCTCGCCAAAGCGCCTGTGCTGCAAAGATCGCGCCGAGCATGGTGTGATCCCTCGTAACGCCGCCCTGCAGATAGACGTCGTACGGCGGACGCAGCGGTGCGTCGCACGATAGTTCGATCGTCGCGCCCGCGACGAAGGCGCCCGCCGACATGACGACGTTGGATTCGTAACCCGGCACGCGGCCGGGCTCGGGCGCGAATGCCGCGTCGATCGGCATGGCGCGCTGCAAACCGCGCGCGAACGCGAGAAGCCGCTCGGGCGTACGCAGTGCGATCGCCTGCACGATGTCGCGCCGTATGGCGCCCGGCGCGGGATCGACGCGTTCGCCGAGTTCGTGGAAGAGCGCCGCGGCGAAGTCGAGGCCGGCGAGCGATTCGGCGACGACCCGTGGAGCTTGAAAAAGCCCCTGAACGAACGCGCGTCCGAGGCCGAGCGTCGGGCCGAGCGCGTCGCCTAGCCCCGGTGCATAAAGACGCGTCGCGACCCGCTCGATGAGGTCGGCGCGTCCGGCGACGTATCCGCCGCCCGGCGCCAGGCCGCCGCCGAGATTTTTGATGAGCGACCCCATGACGAGATCGACGCCTTCGTGCGTCGGTTCGGTCGCTTCGACGAGCTCGCCGTAGCAGTTGTCGACGAGCACGGATGCCCGCGGTGCGGTCGCGCGAACGATGCCGGCGATTCGGCCGCAGTCCCCAGCCGAAAGCGACGTGCGGGGTGCGTATCCGCGCGAACGCTGTACGAACGCAACGTCGACGCCGCGCTCACACGCTCGAACGAGCGCGACCTCGTCGACGGTCCCATCCGCGCAAAGCGGGACTTCGGCATATCGCGTGCCGTGAGCAACGAGCGAGCCGGACGCGGTTGCGATCGCATGGCGCAACGTGTCGTACGGCGCCCCCGCGACGGCCAGCAGACGTCCGTCCCGCGGCAGGCAAGCCTCGATCGCAGTGACGATCGCATGCGTGCCGCTGGCGAACGTCAGCCTTGCGAGCGCGCGCTCCGTCCGGAAAACGCGGCAAAGTAGCGACTCGTAGCGCGCGCGGGCCGCGTCGCCGTAGCCGTACCCGAACGTCCCGGCGAGATCGGTCTCGGCGACGCCCTCGGCGACGAAGGCCGCCAGCACATTCGCGTGAACCTGCGACGCCGTTCGTTGTCGCCGTTCTTCACTGGCAGCGACCGCAGCATCGGCACGGCGTGCCGCTTCTGCGATGTGCGGCGGATGAGCGAAGCGTTCGAGCAGCGCCTCGATCACGCCGCCGTGTCGTCCAACGCTTCGCGGCGTAGCGCCTGCCGTTCGTAGGCACGCGCGAACGGTGCGTAGATTGCAAGCCCGATGGCGACGTTGACGAACATCAGTGCGACGGATCGCCAATCTTTGGTTGCCGCAAAGGCGCCGAACGGGATGGGAACGGTCGAGGGAATGTAGTAAGCCGGCCGCGCGACGAAGCCGAGCGCCATCGCTTCATAAGACACGAATGCGAGCACGAGCGGCGTGATGACGAACGGCACGCCGAGCGTCGGGTTGAGGACGACGGGCAGACCGAACATGAGCGGCTCATTCGCATTAGCGAGCGACGGCAACAGCGTCGCGAGCGCAACGCGGCGCACGCGCTTCACGCGGCTGCGCAGTAAGAGCAGTACGAGCGGTAGCGTCGCACCGGCACCTCCCGGAAAGACAAATAAGAACATCGACACCGTGACGATGTGCGGCAACGGTGCGTTATGGGCGAGTGCCTCCGTATTCTGTAATTGTAAGTGCACGTACACGGGAAGGACGACGGCCGCGAGCAGCGCGGGTCCGTGAATGCCGATCGTCCAGAGTAGGGTTTCCACGAGCGTAATGACCAGCAGCGCTTCGAGGCTGTCGCCGAGATTGCCGAGCGGAGCAATGGCGGTGTCGAGTGCGTGTGTGAGCGAGATGCCGGAGAACAGCAGCAGCGCCGCGCCGCCGTCGACGATCGCCGCTCCGAGCGCGATGCCGCGGAGGCGGCCGGCCCGTTTCTGCGCGAAGCGGAGCGCCGTGACGGTCGCGAGCGCGATGCCGATCGCTAAGAACAGCCCGCTCGAGCCGAGGGCGCGAGCCAGCACGAACGGCGTTTCCGAGCGGTCGTACGGAAGCGACAGCGCGAACGCACTCGCGGCAATGGCAAGCGCCGCGACTCTGGGAACTGCACGGCGCTTCGCTAGATCGTAGGTCAGCAAGACGACGAGCAGGATGGCCATGATGCCGAATGCTGCACCGAACGATTTCGAGAATCGTTCGAGCAGCGTGCCGGTCTGCGCGGCCATGAAAGCGACCAGTCCCAGTGCCAACCCGATGAAGCTCGCCGGCAGCATACGCTGGAGAGCGAGCATCTCCGGCGATGCGGAAAACGCGCGCAGCCGTGCGACGATCGCACGGAACCGGGCCGAACCTACGACGTCGGAGTACGAAAGCCCGGACACGGTGCGCGTTCATTCGCGTAGCGCGAGCGATTACCGCTCGCACCGGCGTCGAACGCGATGCTGGCGACTAGAGGCGGCGAAACACCGCTTCGACTCGCCCGACGACCGTAGCATCTTTCGCATAGATCGGCTGCATCGCTCTGTTTTCGGGTTGCAACCGGATGCGATCCCGTTCTCGAAAGAAGCGCTTTACCGTCGCTTCGCCTTCGACCATCGCCACGACGATCTCACCGTTAGAAGCATCCGGCTGCGGCGCAACGACGATGAGATCGCCGTCGAGGATCGCCGCGTCGATCATCGAGTCGCCACGGACCCGCAGCATGAACGTTCCGCTCCGCCGTGCGAGATCGGCAGGCACGACGTACTCGCCATCGCGGTTCTCGGTTGCGGTAATAGGCGTTCCCGCAGCGACGCGGCCGACGATCGGTAAAACCGCATAGGCGACGTCCCGCTCTTCGGGGGCAGACTTATCGGATCGCGGATCGCGCTTCGTTATGAGCGCACGCGGCTTCGTCGGGTCGCGGTGGATGAGGCCGCGCTTCTCCAATGTCTTCAGGTGCGACTGCACGGTGGACGACGACGATAGGCCGACACGCTCCCCGATCTCGCGCACGGATGGCGGGTAGCCGTGCTCCTCGGTGAAGCCGCGAATGACGGCAAGAATATGCGTCTGGCGTTCCGACGGCAAGCGTTCGCTCATGGAGGATCTCCGCTCAGGGCGACGGTGCGCAATCGCACCGCAATTGCCCAGAACGATAGCACAGGCGGCCTGCTCATGCAAACATATGTTCGAAAAAAGTTGACTTGCGCTCCGTTCGGCGGTAGAATCGTCGTGTCCGAACGTTCGTTCGACACAACATATGGGAAGGAGCGCCGACGATGTACCAGTATAAGCGCAGACGCCCGACGCTCATGCCCGCCGTGGCCCTCGCGGCGCTAGGAGCGCTGTTGGCGATTCCCGTCTTGTCTCAGTTGAAGCTCTACGCCGCCGCTCCAAACAAGACGACGTCGATCATCGTCCGGCCCGGGGAAAATCTCTGGTCGATCGCCGACCGGCTTACGTCGCCCGACGCCAGCACGCAAGACACCGTCGATCGCATTATCGAATCGAACCATCTACATGGCGCGACGATCGTGCCCGGAGAGCGACTCATCGTTCCACGCTAAGCATTATGCTCGTCGTCGAGCTTGGTACATCATAGCAACGACGACGCCCGGGGGGGCGTCTTTTTATTAGCCGAAGCGCAGCGCTACGGTCGACTCGATAGTACGATGCTATGGCCAGAGTGATGAGCGAGGAACTCGAGCCCATCGTCGATCCACGTGTCGAGACCAGCCTGCACGTGTTGCGCGACCTCACGCACGATATGCTCGCGATTCATCAACCAGAGCAGCTCGCTGCGCGTTGTTGCCGGCCAAATCGCCTCTTCGCACTCCTCGCAGTGATAGCCGAACCGCATCGCCGTCAGTGTATCAGATCGATTCGGCGTTGCCGCCACTCTTGAATGAAAAGACGGCCTCCGTCCGCTATAACGGAGACCGTCCTATGTTTAACTTTCCCTAGTCGAGTTTACAGCTTTAGAGCGGCGTCTACATACACGCCGAGGGGCTGCTGGTTCCAGAACGGCTCGTACGAATAGCGCGACGCCGACTGTAACGCATTGCCCGGATTATACGTGTTACCGATGCCACCGGTTAAGCCGGTGTTCACCAAGCCATAGCCACAAGAGCCGGCAACCTTCCAAGGGACGTTCGACCCGCCAAAGCACGTATTGACGATATTCGCGAAGTTCGCCGTCAATCCAAAATTCTTCGAGACATCGTACTTCAATTGCATATGAAGTAAGAGCTGCGAAGGCTGTACGTACGCCCCGAGTCCGTCGAAAGCGCCTGTCTGCGGATTCGGGATACCGCCGGTCAGCTGCCCACACGTCGAAGAGTCGAACGGCAAACCACCGGGCGCGCCGAACGTATACCGGGGATCGCCCGTCGCACTAGACGCAAGCGTACCTGAGCAGCTAGTCGGATCGACGCCTTGCGTTGCTAGCGGCGAGCCGTAACGGATACCGGCGAAGTACTGTACCGTTGGTGATATTGAGAAGCGCTTGGTTCGCTCGGCTAACGTCAGCGATGCCACATACGGTATGCCGTACTGCTGCGAAGAAACACCAATTCCGGCCGGAATGGTGTCGTACGGAAGATACCTGTTTGTCGACGCAAACGCGTTCGGATCTTGAAGCGGAGCGTTATAGTACGGATTCGCGACGCTTCCGGCGATGCAGGCCGGATCTGGGAGACCGCCGCCAGTCTGATTACCTTGGGCATCCTTTATCGCTGGCGTATAACATTGTGCACCGCCCCCGGCCTTGGTAAACGCGTTAAATTCCTTAACGGCGTTGACAACGGGCGTAAGCACCGTCGACCCATTCGATAGCACGTTGTACTTGATATAGCTGTTCGTGTACGCAAAAGCTAGCTTCGCAGAAAGACCTTCACGCGCGAAGTCGCCCTTATCCAACTCGAACTCGACGCCTTGGGACGACTGGTTTCCGACGTTCAAGCCCGAGACGAAGTTCGTCGCGCGGTTGAGGAAGAATTGCTGGATCTGGTTCTGCGTCTTCCGCAAGAACGGCGTCACTTTGATCGAGACTTGGTTCGGCAACGACTGTTCGATCGAGAAGTCGTAGTTATTAGAGGCAGCCGGCGGTACGGGATGATTAGGCGTCGTAAAGCCGTACTGTTGGAAACCGTATGTCCCGTAGAGAAGAGCCGGCGCATTTGACTGAAGCGCATCGTACTGCTCGAATGCGCTGTTTGGCGGCTGCGTGTAGCGCCCGTAGGCGGCTCGAAAGACGGTGCGGGGCGAGAACGAGTACGTGAACCCGAATCGCGGCTGAAATTCCGGATACGTCTCGGTGACATTGCCCGCCGGATTGGTGAAATTCACGGCTTGATACCCCGACGGGCACGTAGCGGCGGTCGACGCCAGACCTAACTGTGCGACCTTCTCCTTGAGCAGTTGCGTCGCTAAGCTTTGGCACATCTCGCGATTGTAGGCGTTGTACCAGAACGTCCGTGCCGGACCACCTGTCGTATTGTTTCCTTCATACTGGTAAACGTCGAGTCGGATCCCAGCGTTGATCGTGAGCTTCGGATCAGGACGAATCTCATCACTGAGCGACGCTCCGTAGAAGGTTGGTCGAACTGAGTTGTACGTCGCGTATTGACCGTTTCCGACGACGAGATATTGGCACGCACCTCCTCCGCACGTCGCGCCTGCGAGCGGCCTAACGTTTCCGTTGTAGGTCTGCTGCAACGTGGCGAATTGTGCGCCGCCGGGATTCTTCTTCGTGACGGAGTTGTACGCGGACGGAGTCTTGAAGCAATTGACGGGAACGCCGGCAGCCGTGTAGCAGATGCCGTTGGTCGAATTGGTCGAGTCGACCGCAACGCCGACCGTCGTTCGGCTGTTCGCCGTATTTGGACCGAATAGGCCGTTCAGCATCTCCGTGTTGTTGTCCCGAATCACTTTCGAGTGGACGTAGTCCCCCTCCAAGGTCAAGAGGTTCTGCGCACCGAGCTGGTCGTTGAAGATAAATCCGGCTCCACGCGAGTGCGTGCTGAGCTCGTAGTCGTACGAGATGCCGAGATTGTTGTTGAGAATGTTATTCGTGTAGGCGGAGTTCGGCCCGGTGTTCAGCCAATCTGAGTAGTTGATGAAGCCGTAGAATCGAGCGAACGCGGCCGTTCCAAGCGACTTCGTAAACTGTAGTTTCGAAATCGACTGGTTGTTATTAAACCCGTCGCGGATCGCCGGATTAATCGCATCACCGAACGCGTGCTTCTCGGAACTGGGAAAGTAATACAGCGAAGCATACTGCTGGTAGTTCGCCGGCAAGAACCCGCCGGTCGGCAGGTTGAGCTGGTACCCATCAAGGTACGTCCCGATATTCGGATGACCGTTGGCAAGCAAGGGCGTTCCCGAGTTGTTCTGAAGCGCGGTGTTGAGCGCTTGGTTGAAACCGACGCCACCGAGGTCCAACGTGGAACTGTAGACCTGCGTGCTCAGGGAACTATTGTCGTAGAGCAACTGCAAGTCGTCGCGCGAGCCGTCTTTATGCGGAAAGTAGAAGTGAACGTTCCCGATCGTATCGCGATCCGCGACTTGCGATTGCGCGAAACTGTTGTTCGGCCCTAAAATAAGGCCCTGAGGAGTAAACTGCCCGTTGACATAACACGACGGCGTTTGAGCGGCCGTGAACGCGGTATTACACGCCGGACCGTACGGTGCACCGTACGACTGCGAGAGGCTGGCACCGTCGTACTGGTCCGCGAAGCGCTGGCTTTGGTTGTATCCTCCGGCGCCAAAATAGTACGACATGCGACTATTGAGTGCCGTACCGCCAACTTCGAAGTTGACTTTGTGATAATACGGGGAGCCAACGCCGACGTCGACCGTGGCGAATCCGGGGTTTGTTCCGGTCTTGATCACCTGATTGATAAAACCCGATATGCCTTGCGAGGACGTTCCCGTTGGTGGCGCTCCAGTATAAGCCTGAAGCTCCTGCTGCCCGAGGGATGAAGTCGCGCTCGAAGGATAGTTGTCAAAAGCGCGATTGACGGGAATGCCATCGACCTGGTATCCGATCTGACTATAATCTCCGCCTCGAATCGAGAGCGTCGCAGCTGCCCCGATATAGCCGGCTTGCCCCGGAGAGACTGCCACGCCCGGTACCGTTGAAAGGGCCGAGAACGCAGAGTCGAGCGTGCCACCACCGCCAGCGGCGGCCACCGCCGCCTGCTGCGCAGAGTTGATTGAATACACGTCGGCCGTCGTACCGGGTCTTACCAGGTTGCTCGCCGCACGGGACGAGACCCGGCCAATGGTTCGAAGCCCCTTCGAAACCGTTAACGGCAGAACGCGCGTATTGTCCGCCACGATCGTGACGCCCGGCGTCGAAACTGCCTCAAATCCCGTCGACTCGACGGAGACGGTATACGTATCCGGGGCGAGCGACAGAAACGTAAAGTGCCCGGACGCATCTGAGGTGTTAGTGGAGGTCTGCGACGGGCTCGTCGCCGTTACTTTGGCGCCGGCTAGCGGCTTACCGGTAGTTGCATCGACGACGGTTCCCGTCAGCGTTCCCGTCGTGCCGGCCAGAACCAAAGTTCCCTGGCCGAGTAACGAGATCATCATGAGAACGGCGATCAGCGACGCTCTGAAACGAAGTTTCAGCATGCTGTGCTCCTCGAAATATGAGACGCGTAGAATGCGAGATAACGCAGTCGCCCGAAGGCGAAAGCTACCTTCCGCAGTGCGTCGGCCGTTCTTTAGGGCGCCCCTGAATCCTTTGCCGATCCTTAAGGAAGCGCCACGGCTCGCATCTCCATGCCTAGTCGCTCTTGCAAGAGGCCTGGAATTTGCGACGGGCGGTCGGCTACCGGCACTCCAGCGCGAGCAAACGCTGCGAGCTTGCTTTCCGGCGTACCAAATTCACCGGAGATGATCGCGCCGGCGTGGCCGAGGCGCTTGCCTTTGGGAGCTGAGCGACCCCCAATAAACGCCACGACTGGCTTATCGGGCAGATGGGCGGAGATGAAGGCGGCCGCGTCTTCTTCGTCGCTGCCGCCGATCTCGCCACAGACGACCACGGCGTCGGTCTCGGGGTCGTTGGCAAACGCTTTGAGGCAGTCAACGAACGTCGTGCCGATAATCGGATCGCCGCCGATGCCGACGCACGTCGATTGACCGAGGCCTGCTTTCGTCAATAGATCGACGATCTCGTACGTCAGGGTTCCGGACCGCGATATCATCCCAACCCGGCCTGGAGCGAACACATGGCCCGGCATAATGCCGACGAGCGAGCGGCCCGGCGACACGAGCCCTGGACAATTCGGCCCGATGATCCGCATCGGCGCGGTGGTCGCCACGACCCGCAGCATGTCGTGCGCCGGGATGCCTTCCGTTATACAGACGGCTAGCGCAATGCCGGCGTCATAGGCCTCGTAGAGGGCGTCGGCGGCAAAGGCGGGCGGGACGAAGATGATCGTGTGGGTCGCGCCGGTCGCCTCGACGGCGTCGCGCACGGTGTTGAACACGGGCTGGCCGCTATCGATCGACGTGCCGCCCTTATCGGGCGTGACCCCGCCGACGATCTGCGTGCCGTACCCGAGCATCCGCTGGGTGTGGAACAAGCCTTCGCGCCCCGTAATGCCCTGAACGATGATCTTGGAGTTTTTATCGAGCCAGATCGACATCGTCGCTTCGTGCTTTCTCGCGGCTAGCGCGCGGCGCCGGAGGAAGCGACGTCGACGGCGCGGCGCGCGCCTTCGTCCATCGTCTCGACGGGGTGCATCCCGGCTGCGGCGAGGATCGCTCGGCCTTCCTTCTCATTTGTGCCCGTCAAGCGCACGACTAGCGGTACTTCGCGCACGTCGCCGCCCTTGAGTGCATCGACAATGCCTTGCGCCACCTGATCGCCGCGGGTGATGCCGCCGAAAATGTTGATGAACATCGCCTTGACCTTCGGGTCGCTCGTGACGAGCTGGTAGCTCTTCTTCACGAGTTCCGCTTGCGCGCCACCGCCGATGTCGAGGAAGTTCGCGGCCGAGCCGCCGGCGTTGCGGATGGCATCCATCGTGCCCATGCCAAGACCCGCACCGTTTGCAATCACGCCGATATTGCCGTCGAGCTTCGCATAATTCGATATACCGAGGCCTATAGCGACGGCCGCCGCCTGATCCTCGTCCGCCGGGCCGTCGCTACGCCATGCGGCGACATCGGGATGCTTATAGAGTGCGTTGTCGTCGAGCTCGACTTTGGCATCGCTCGCGATCACTTGGCCGGACTCGGTCAATACGAGCGGATTGATTTCGACGAGATTCGCACCATAGGTCATGAACACGTCGTACAAGGCGCCGAGGATCTTCGGAAACGACTTGAGATAGCCGGACGGGAGTTTCGCCGCAAACGCGAGCTGTCGGGCGACGTACGGTTGAAAGCCGATCGCCGGATCGATCCAAGCTTTGGCAAGCGCACCCGGGTCGCGCGCGGCGACCTCTTCGACATCCATGCCGCCCTGCGCCGTCACGATAACGACCGGCTTCTTCGTCGAGCGGTCGATCGTAATAGAGGCGTAGGCCTCGCTTGCAATCGCGACTTTCTCTTCGATGAGCAGGGAGCGCACCGCTTCGCCGTCGGGGTTCTGCTCGTTCTTGAGGACTTTGCCGATCAGTTCGGTCGCAAGCGATTCGGTATTCGCCGCCGTATCGGCGAACTTAATGCCGCCGGCTTTGCCGCGGCCGCCCATCATCACTTGGCTCTTCAGCACCCACGAACCGGGATTGCGCTCGACGTACGCTTTGGCTTCCGCGGCCGTCGTTACGTGCACGCCTTGCGGGGTCGGAATGCCGGCGCGGCGGAACAGCTCTTTGCCCTGGTACTCAATCAACTTCACGTTTACGATCTCCCGCGTGCGGCGACGCGCACACATTGACCGCACGCGGCGGAAACCCTCGACCGCAACCGTTGCCACGTCGCACGCTCATCGCGCGTTGGCGCCGCGTCGGCACTTTCGACGGCGGTTTCGAGCTGCGCGAGGTCGTCCCGGAGAGCAGCGCTCGCGGCATCTTTGGGATGCGCTTTGGCGCGAGCTCGTACGGCGACGAGCGCCGCATCGATTGCATTCGCGAGCTGCATTTGCGCGATGAGGTCGGCGTCGCTCGCAGCGACGCGCGGATCGCGCAGCAGCTTAAAGGACCGCACGAGCGTGCGACCGCCGGTGCGTAGCGCAACTTCGTACCTACCGGGCGCAGCGAGCGGACCGTCGGAACGCGCGAGATGGAAGTCCCATACGAAGCGGTGCATGCCGGCGGTGGCCGCCGGAATCGTAGGCTTGAGAATCCAGTACGCGGGAAAATCGACGTCGGCCGGTTTCGGAACGTCGGGGACGTCGTCGCTCGCATAACGGCGAACGAGGCGATGCGTGGAGTCGCGAATTTCGAGATCCACGCGGCCCACTGCACTCGTCGCCGCCACGTCGTGCGCTGCAAGCGCGTAATCGATGAAGGCGCCGTTCGGCGGATTTTCGCCGAGTACGACTTCCGGCGGCGTTGCTTCGGCTTCGTCGCTTGGCTCGCGCGTACGCACCGCGTCGCGCGGAGTGAAGAGCCGCACGGCCGTCGCAGGGTCTGTAGACAACTCGCGAAGCGGCGCAATGTCGTCGAGAATCCAAAATGCACGGCCATGCGTAGCGATTGCGAGATCGCCGTTTGCGATCGTCATATCGCGCACGGAAACGACCGGCATATTGGCGCGTAGCGATTGCCACGCCATGCCGTCGTCGAACGACACGTAGACGCCCGTCTCGGTTCCGGCATAGATTAAGCCGCGACGGACCGGATCGGCGCGCACCACGTTGACGAAGCTGCCGTCGGGAATGCCCGCATGCGATTCGCGCCACGTCTTGCCGAGGTCGTGCGTGACGTACACAAACGGGGTATCGTCGTCGAGCCGATGACGCTCGATGGCCACGTACGCCGTGGCGGCGTCGAGCGGCGACGCGTCGATCGCATCGACGTGATCCCACGCGTGCAGGGCAGGCGGCGTGACGGCGCGCCAGGCGCGCGCATCGTCGGTCGTGACGTACACGAGACCGTCGTCGGTACCCGCCCACACCGTGGACGCGCGTAGCGGCGACGGCGCGATCGCGTAGACGACCCCGCGCGGTTCCGGCCCGTCGGCGTCGGCCGCGGCCGGCGCGTCGAGATTCGGCAGGACGCCCGTGCGTTTGCGCGTCAGATCGCCGCTAACGACGTCCCAATGTTCGCCGCGGTTACGCGAACGAAAGACGTTCTGATGCGACGCGTACAGTGCGCCGTCGCGACCGAACGCGATCGGCTGCGTCCATTCCGAGCGCCAAATCCCTGGTTTTCCGAGCGTCTGCGACAGGATGCGCGATTGGTTCGTCACTAAATCGTCGCGCACGACGCCATCGCCATTCCATCCCGCGCTACCATACGCCACGTCGCGTTCGTGCGGTGCGGGCACGATGGAGCCGCTTTCACTCCCGGCGCCGATCGCGCGCCAATCGCGTTCTTCGATCCCGCGGTGCGAACTGCGCGAAAGGATCATGGCGGCGCCGTTATCTTGCTGCGAGCCAAACAGCCGGTATGGGAATGCGCGATCCGCAGCGATGCGGTAGAATTGCCCCGTCGGTTGATTGAACCACGAGCTCCACGTTGCGCCGCCGTCGACCGACACGCTCGTGCCTTGATCGCTGCCTAGCACCATGCGTTCCGGCGCGCCGGGATCGATCCACAAGCTATGAAAATCGTCGCCGTCGGGCGAGCCCTTGAGCGCCGTGAACGTCGTGCCGCCGTCGGTAGAGTGATAAAGCGACGTATTCGAAACGTAGACCGAGTCGGCGTTCTTCGGATCGACGGCGACGTGGCAGAAATACCAGCCCCGTCCCCAGATGCGCTTCTCCGCATCGATAAGCCGAAATGTCGCTCCGGCGTCGTCGCTGCGGTACAAGCCGCCGGCTTTCGCGTCGATGATCGCGTACACGCGGCGCGGATCGCTCGGCGCGACAGCGACGCCGATCTTTCCCAGCCCTTCGGCCGGCAAGCCAGCCGTTAGCGGCTTCCAACTGACGCCGGCATCGCGCGACATGTAAAGCCCGCTGCCCGGACCGTTCGACGGCGGATAGACGCTCCACGGTGGGCGCCGCGTTTGCCAGAGCGAGGCATACACCGTGCTTCCTCCGGGTGCTGCGGCGAGATCGATTGCGCCCGTGTCGCGGTCTTTGAATAGCGTCCGAGTCCACGTCGCGCCACCGTCGGTCGAGCGAAACACGCCGCGCATGTCGTTCGGTCCGTACGCGTGTCCGAGCGCAGCGACGAGTAGCGTTCGCGGGTCGTGCGGATCCACGAGGATTCGCCCGATCTGCCGCGAGTCGTCGAGCCCGATATGCGTCCACGTCGCGCCGCCGTCGATCGAGCGGTATGCGCCGTTACCATGCACGATGTCCGACCGCATGTCGGCTTCGCCGCTTCCGACGTAGATCGTATGCGGATCGCTGGGTGCGACAGCGATCGCGCCGATCGAAGCTACTGGCTGCGAATCCATGATCGGCTTCCACGTCGTGCCGGCGTTCGTCGTCTGCCACACGCCGCCGCCGACGGAGCCGAAGTAGAAGGTTCGTGTATCCCCTGGCACTCCCGTTACCGCAACCGAACGACCTCCGCGAAACGGTCCGACCGAACGCCAATGGAGTCCCGCGTAGAGTAACGGGTCAACCGGCGCACGCAGTTCCGCACCAACTTTCGAACCCTCAAGGACGATATAACCCACAGCTAGCGAAATGGATGCCAAGATTCCCAAGAGACGACGAGCCATGCTATCGCGTTTGGGGAGCGGGAACCGCGCTTCCTAGCTAACGATTTGTTCCGACGATTTGTCGATCCAAAGTACGCTTCGTCCCCGAAAGGCCGGTAGTTTCGTTCGTACTGTGCGAATCCGGTACATCGTCACGCGAGAAGCCATGACAGTCTTTCGGGACTTACGTCGGCTCGGATTGGCGGCGAACGTCCGAACGACGCTACGCATCTGTAAGTGGGATGCCGACCCGTTTTCTTGAAGATACATTCCCATGCTAAGTTTACTTGGCGGCGTGCTTGTGCTGGCCGCAGCCATGCTTCCAACGGTCACCGCAACTTCCGCAACTACGATTGACACAGATCGCAGGACGCTCGCGGTCGCGCAATCGCGGCCGCTATTGGAACATGCATGCATTAACGTTTCGGTCTTACTGGCTGCCTCCCCGACACGAAACGGCGCCGGAGATGCTTCTATCGGGTCTTTTCGAGCCTTTATTCTTTCAAAACGAAGTGTCAATGTACGAGCCTGGTGCCTTGCTAATGTGCGTAACATCGTTCGCTGGGCGCAATCGTCGGCATATGTGGCGGATTTCGAGGGCCTAGAATCGGCGACGCTTTCTTCCGGCAATCTGGACGATCAGCTCGTCGGTATCCGAGCCGCTGAGTCTGACCTTAGCCTACGTACAGGACTATTACTGGCACGGCTTGCGCAGCCCGATCGAAATCGAAGCGTCCGAATCGCCGCCCTCCGTCATCTCCATTGGCCATTAACCGAGCACATCCGCATGGGTCCGGTTGGAAACGTTTACGACCGCACGATCCAGCGGGCGCTGCACGATCGCGATCATCACGTTGTAGTAGCGGGGCTACTGGCGTGCACGATGCTGAATCAAGCGTCAGCCGACGCGACGCTACTCGCCTACGCTCGCAACCGCGATCCAGACATTCGCGCCGGGGTCTTTGAGGCGCTGAACGGTCGCTCCGTAATCGACGGAACCGACAGCGGGCTCTTTGCCCTGGGCCTCCGCGACTCAGAGATACGCGTTAGGTCCGCGGCCCTTATAGCGCTGCGGGCTCCGACGCGAGCGGACTTGCGGCTCCTCGCGGCTTTCGCACGCAATGCTCCGACGCGAGAAGACCGGCGTAACGCACGAGAGCAATTGTCCGCTTTTCGCAAATGGCGTCCGTTCTTCTAAGCACGGCTCGACTTCGACATCGTGCGGACGAGCGCTTCAAGGCGCGACGGCTAGGCCGATGTGTTCCGCGACGGCGCGCTGCCGTTCGTCGTACGTGGCGAAGTCCGTCGCCGTCAAGAGCGAGGCGGCGGCAACGTGGATCAGGTCGAGTGTACGCAGGCCGTGGCGCGACGTATAGTGCGACGAAAGCGTTTCCGCGCGTGTTGCGAGATCCTCGGCACCAACGGAACCGACGACAATCGTACGCTTGGTGAGCGATTCTTGCAGTAACGCCAGCTTCTGGACAAGCGCATTCGCATCGAGTTGTCGGCGAAAATGAAGTAGGCGTAGAGCATTTCTCGCCTCCAGCAGCGAGAACCACATAGCGGTCACCGGCTTCTTGTACCGCCGCAACAGACGTAGTGAATCCCGCGTTCTTTCTTCTTCGACGTAGAGCGTTATGAGAAAGCTCGTATCGGCGTACAAGATCACGGCCGTTCATTACGCTGCTCGATAACGAGCTCGCTGGCTGACAAAGCTTTCGCGCGCTTCTTGCCGGAGGTCGCCCGCAACGCGCGAGCGTGTTCGTCCCAATCAACGACGTCGGACTGCATTTTTAGCGGCACGAGCTTCGCAACAGGCTTGCGTCGACGCGTGATCTCCACTTCTTCGCCGTCATTGACCCAGCGTAGAACCTCACCAAGGTTGTGCTGCACCTGACGCAGAGAAGCAGTCTTCATGTTGCACAACTTTGACGCACGACGTCTTAGCGCCTTGCCGACGCTCGTGGAGCACTGTCGCTTCTAGACGGAAACTACCGTAGCGGGCATGTTTACCGCACCATATACGCCGGCAGTTACCTCTAATCAATGTTTTCCGATCCCGTCAGATGATCATTCATCGACCGACGAACTCGAATCGGTGGAAGCGTTGCCTAGCGCCCTACGGTGGCCTCGCGGCGCGCGGCCTTAATCGAATCGTCCCAATAAAGCGCGGGCGATGATCATCTGCTGGATCTCGCTCGTGCCTTCGTAGATCTCGGTAATCTTAGCGTCGCGATAGTAGCGTTCGACCGGAAATTCGGTCGTGTAGCCGTAGCCGCCATGGATTTGCACCGCTTCGGCGGCGTGCTTACGGGCGGCGGTGGACGCGAAGAGTTTGGCTTGGCTCGCGGCGAGCGCATACGGTTCGCCGCGGTCACATTGGGCCGCGGCGCGGTAGACGAGCATGCGGGCGGCTTCGAGATCGGTTGCCATCTGCGCGATCTTGAACGAAACGCCTTCGAAGGCGGCGATCGGCCGGCCAAAAGCTTCCCGTTCTTTGGCGAACGCGACGGACGTATCGAGGCACGCGGCTAAAATGCCGGTCGCCTGCGCTGCGACACCGATGCGTCCGGCGGTGAGTGCGCCCAGCGCCGACGATAAGCCGGCTCCCTCTGCGCCAATCAACGCGTCGCGCGGCACGAGAACGTCGTCAAAAGCGAGGTCGCACGTGTTGCTCGTACGGATGCCGAGTTTATCGGTGACTTTTTCGACGACGATGCCGGGACAGTCCATGTCGACTAAGAACGCGCTGATGCCCCTGGAGCCGCTGCCGCCGGTCCGGAACATCGCCATGGTGACGCCGGCGAAGCTGCCGTTCGTACACCATTGCTTGCGGCCGGAGAGCACGTAACCGTCGGCCGTCTTGCGCGCCGTCGCGATCAGCGCGGCAGCGTCCGAACCGGCACCGGGCTCGGTCAAGGCGAAACCGGCGATCACGTTTCCGCCCGCGAGTTGCGGCAGGTACCGCTCTTTTTGCGCGTCGGTACCGAGCATGCCGATAGCGGATGCGATCATCGTGTGCACGGAAAGCGTGACCGCCGTTCCAGCATCGACGCGCGCTAGCTCTTCTATCGCACGTGCGTAGGCAACGTATTCGGCGCCCGCGCCACCGTAGCGTTCCTCGACAACGATGCCCATCAGCCCCGCGTCTGCGACTTTGGCATACAAGTCGCGCGGGAACGTATGGTCGCGGTCCCATCTGGCGATGTGCGGCGCGATCTCACGTTCGGCAAAGGTACGCGCGAGATCGCCGATTTCGCGCTGTTCCGCCGTCAAGGCGAAACTCGCGTGCGGCATCGCTTCGATCAACGCGCCGCCTCAGCAAAGGCCGGCACGCCGCCCGGGCCGAGATCGGCGCGCGGGCTTTTGATACCATCCGCCCAGGCGTAAAAACCGCGCCCATTCTTACGGCCGTACCAGCCTGCGTCGACGTACTCGCGAAGTAATGGACACGGACGGTACTTCGGATCGCCGAGACCCTCGTGCAGTACTCCGAGGATCGCCAGCAACGTGTCGAGTCCCACATAGTCGGCGAGTTCGAGCGGTCCCATCGGGTGATTCATTCCAAGCTTCATTACCGTGTCGATCGCTTCGACCGTGCCAACGCCTTCGTGCAAGGCGAAGATCGCTTCGTTGAGCATCGGGCATAGGATGCGGTTGGAAATGAAGCCGGGGAAATTGCGCGCCTCGACCGGCGTTTTCCCGTGACGAATCGCAAGTTCGCGAATCGTATCGAAGGTCGCCGGAGCACTCGCGATACCGCGCACGATCTCGACTAACTTCATCACGGGAACCGGGTTCATGTAGTGCATACCGATCACCAGTTCCGGGCGGCCCGTTGCGGCGGCGAGTTGCGTGATCGAGATGGAAGACGTATTACTGGCAAGGATCGCTCGTGGCGGCGTAGATCCGTCGAGCTTTCGGAAGATCTCGCGCTTGAGTTCGAAGCGCTCGGTCGCCGCTTCGATCGCCACATCGACATCGAATGCACCCCAGTCGCTTGCCGACACGATACGGCCGAGCGCTGCGTCGCGATGGTCGGCCGTCAGCTTGCCCTTATCAACTGCACGATCCATCTGCTTGCGCATCGCAACGAGCGCAGCATCGACGAGTTTTGCTTCGCGATCGAGCAGGACCACGTCGTCGCCCGCAAGTGCGGCGACATGCGCGATCCCGCCGCCCATCTGACCGGCTCCGACGACGAGAAGCTTCACCCCTTAGTCGACTCTAACGAGAACCGCGTCGCCCTGTCCGCCGCCGCTGCAGATGGCGGCAATACCGAGTCCGCCGCCACGACGACGCAATTGATGAACGACCGACGCGACGATGCGCCCACCGGACGCCCCAACCGGATGACCGAATGCCACCGCTCCGCCGAGCGCGTTAAGCGCACGGGGGTCGACGCCGAGCAGATTTGCGGTGCTCCACGCAACGGCGGCGAATGCTTCGTTGACTTCCCACACGTGCACGTCGGAAGCTTTGAGGCCTTGGCGTTCGAGCACGATACGCGAAGCCATCGCGGGGGTCAGTGCCAGGTAAGCCGGATCCCACGATGCGTCGGCGTGATCGACGATCGTGCCGAGCACTTCGCGTTTGTTCGCGCACGCGTACTCATCGCTTGCAAGCACGAGCGCAGCAGCGCCGTCGTTGACGCCCGGCGCGTTACCGGCCGTAATCGTGCCGTCTTTATCGAGCGGTGGCAGCTTCGCCATGGTGGCAAGCGACGAATCGGGTCGGATCGGTTCGTCCTTATCGACGACCGCGTGCGGCACGTCGCCCGTGACGTAGCTCGAATAACGCGCCTGCTGCGCCTGCATGTGCTCCGGCACGTCGCGGAACAGCTTTTCCGAGACGCCGTTACGGCCCGCAGCAACGGCGACGCGTTCCCGCGCAAGCTCGGGTAGCGCGTCGACGAGGAGCTTGCCTTTCGCTTTCGTCGCAACTTTTAGCGCGATGATCTCTTCGGCGAGCAAGCCGTCCGCCGTTGCCTTCGCCGCGCGCTGATGCGAAAGGTAGGCGAACTCGTCCTGTACTTCGCGAGTGATGCCGAGATCGGCATTGACACGCGTCTGCGCCTGCGCCATCGTCCAGCCCGAGAACGGATCGAGTAGCGCATCGAAGTTCATGAGATCGAGCAACTCACCGTCGCCGAAGCGATAACCAAACCGCGCACTTTGCAGTGCGTACGGGGCGTTGGACATCGATTCCATGCCGCCGGCAACCGCAACCCGCTTATGTCCTGCGTTGATGGCGCGCATCGCGTGGACTACCGCGATCAGGCCGGACGCGCACACTTTATTAGGAGTCTCGAACGTCGCCGTCTTCGAGAGGCCGGCCTTGAACAGCGCCTGGCGAGCCGGTGCTTGGCCGTTCGCCGCCTGGATAACGTTGCCCATAACGACGTGCTCGATGTCGGACGGATCGACGCCTGAACGCGAAACGGCGGCACGTATCGCTTCGCCTCCCAGCGTCGTCGCCGAGAGCGATGCTAGCGCACCGCCAAGTTTACCGAACGGCGTGCGAGCGGAGGAAAGGACGACGGTCGAGGTGTTCATCACCTCATAATTCGCGCCGTCCTAGCCGCCTCCCGCGGTGATTATGGGGAGACTTGGAACCCTGACGGCGAGATCGTGATGTCGTTACCGGCCGGTCCTTTGATGTTCGGAGTTTGCTGTCCGAGATTGAACAGATAGTTCGACGCGTAGAGCGGATAGTCGGCGCCGATCAACTGGACGGAGATCTGATCGCCCCCGGGCGTGGTGCCGGCATTCGCCGGTACCGCCGCGTTTTGCGCTGCCGTACAAATGGTCGGCGTCTTCTGCGTCGGCGATCCCACGCCATCGGTATCCGGCAACGTGTACGTTCCGGAACCCGTTACGTGGATCGTAAAGTAGGCCGGATATGAACCGTTGAGATAGCAGTTGATCGGCGCGTTCCCGCCGCCCGTAGGAGCTGCCGGGCCGCCGTCCGTTACGTTCAGTAAGCCGTCAGTTACTCCAGGAGGCAATGTGACGGCAAACGTTCCGCCACCGAGGCCATCGGCCACGAAAGCCGGAGCCGTCAAGGCGCCCAGCGAGGTAACGGTACCGAGCGTCGTCGTAGCGCTGAGCGATGTTGACGTTGTGTTCGTCGGTACTGCCACGTTAAGCGTATAGGCACCCGGCGCAACAGTAACGCCTTGAAAGACGGTGACGAATTCGTTGAAGCCGGGTATGCTCGGATCAAACGTGCCGTCACGCGCTCCTTGCCCGTCTTTGTTCGGATCGAACGCTGGAGGGCCGCCCCACGGTACGAAGGCGTTTGGATCACCGGCTTTTGTGGCCGCGAGCGGATCATATGATGGCTCTTGATACGGTGTCGTCCTGGCTGTTCCGATATTATCGGCGTTCGAGGGCTGGAAACCACCTGCGAAGACGCCGCCCCGGACCCCAAACGTGGTAGGCGGAATCTGCGAAGCCGGCGTGCCGGGAAGCACCTGCGGAGTACCCGATATCACGCCCCCTAATGTAATCTCGGATGGCGAGGGGCCCGTATCGATCGTCGCGCCGACGTTGTTAGGGGTGCCGGCCGTTCCCGGCAGCGCGAACGGACCCGTAAGTCGCGGTGTGCTTAGCAAAACCGAATGGCCGTCCGGCGTGCGCAGAGTCGACGTGACGTTCATGCCGGTCGCAAGACCGAAGATGTTCGCCGTTCCCACGGCGACTTGTACCTTTGCAGACGACGGCGGCACGACGATCGTCGCGCCTTGTGGCGAGGCGCTGTTGCCGCCGCAACCGGCGACCGCGATGGTCGCAACGGCCGCGACGGAAATGCCGGCGATATTCAAGTGGCTAGCTTTCTGCGAAACGCGCATTTACAGGCCCAACTGATAGTAGAGACGATAAGTCGTCGGTTGGTTCGGAAAGAGCAAGGACGGCGATTGCCCGTACGCGCTATTCGGTATTCCGACGTAGCCGTGGTTTGCATAGCTCGTTTGAGCAGGATTGGCTTGACGCGGAAAACCGGTGGCCGGGCCGGCTACACCAGTTGTAACCGGCTGGTAGTAGGTGTTAGGGACCGGAATATGGCCGGCGTAGATTTGGCCCGTCACATTGCGGACCAAGACGCCGAGCGTGTTGCGCTTGCCGATTTTGTACTCGGCACCGATGTTCGCCGTGAAGTATGGGTTGGTCAGCAGCCCCCCCGCCGACGATTTCTCCGCAACGCCGCGCGAAGCAGCGATGTTCGGATTCAGAATACTGCCCGGGTAGGCGGGGTCGACGTAATTCGTCGCAACCTGCTGACCGGTCGTTCCTTGATATCCGTTTGCGGTCGGCTGGGAGCCGCCGAGGTTCGATTGCATGACGTTATAAGGCTTGCCGTTGACGAAGCCGTTGTACGCGACGAGATTACCGACGCCCGTCGGATAGCCGGCGTTGAATTGGATGTTTGGCAGGATGCTGAGGCCGCCGCGAGTGCGGTACGCTCCGCCGAGGTTGAACGAAACCGGCGCTAGGAACCCCGCACGGTACGTATTCCCAAGCGCGAACGATTGCGACGTTACCAGCGGAAGCTGATCTTCACCCGGCAGAAGCGGCGGGATGCTCGAGATAGCGTTCTGATACGTTGCGCTGAGGTAACCAGAGAAGCCAACGGGTCGCTCCGGAGTAGTTAATTGGAACTCGAGGCCCGTCGTTCGCTGAATTGCGTTGTTATTCACCGAGAAGACCTGGAACAAGATGGCACCCGTCGCCGGGTCGGTTGTCTGGCTCAGGACGAAGAATCCAGGCAAGCCGGTAGACAGACGATAAAAACCGGTCGCTTTTAAACCGAAGCCGTTCTTGAAGCCGTGCGTGTACGTCGCATCGTAATTGCTGTACGTCGGCGCGCGACCGTTGCCCACGTCGGGAGCATCGAAGTTCTGATCGTACGCCCAATACAGTTGCTGGGCGTAGTTCGTGCACCGGAAGAAGCCGCCGCCGCCCGGGCCTTTGTTCAGCCCGCTCGGCAGAATCCGCGCAGGGTTGAGACCCGAACCGCACGTCCAAGTCGCCGGATCGGCGGTATTGGTCTTCGGCGTAGGTGGTACGTTGAGCAGAGCGTCGGCGCCATAAATGCCGCCGGGCGTGCCCGCCGTCTGTGCGTTGAGAAACTCGGTGGAGCGGCCATAACTCAGCCGGATCCCGTCGTTACTGGTGGGCTGGAGTGACAGTGCGATGCGCGGTTCGACTTCCGTCGGGCGAAGGATGTCGCTCGTGATAAACGATGGTGGAACGTCCGAGGGGTTGCCCAGGTCGGGGTTATACGGATTGCGACCGAATTTGTAATTTGCGTGATCGACTCGCACGCCGTAGTCGAGCTTGACGCGGTCGGTAATGCTCCATTGGTCGCGCAGGCCGGCGCCCAGCGTCTGAAAATCGGCTCCATTGTAGTTGATGCCCGCCGTGGGAATTCGCGTCTGCCCGAGATGCTGGTACACCCAGCCGTCGCCTTGGGCCGGTGCCGTCGGATCCGCACTTTGGGCCAGAGACGTATTCACTGCGGCCGGTAGAAAGTCGGAAAGCGACGTCCCGCCGACGCCTAAAATCGACAGCGTTTCGAGCGGCGCATAATCGTTCCATATGGGTTTCTGATTCTCGAGTTGTCCCTGTAACGTCAGGGTGTGACGGCCGATCGAGCGGGTTAATTCGAGGATACCGCCGACGCGTTGACCACCCGTGACGCTGACCGACGGATTCGCGTTGCTGCTGTAATCCGAGTTAGTGCCACTTAAGGAATTAAAGTTATAATACCGAAGCGCGAGGTACGTTTTGTCGTCGAGATTGTTGTCGTACTCGAATTTGAGAAGCGAAGTTGGGTTGTAAGCATTGACGATGCTCTGCGTCAGCTGCTTTCCGGACAAATTCGCATACGGTGTTAAACCTACGTAATTTGCGAACAACGCCGCATCGCCGGCAGCGGTTGCCGTTCCGCCCGAAAACGGGTTCGGACCCGCCGCGCCGTGAGCAAGCACGTAAGGGTCGGACAGGTAGTTGTAGCGACCGGTTAGACCACCGACTTGCCCAAAGTCCTGAAGGTCGAGCGTGTTGTACAACACTTGGAGCGATTGGCGATTGTCTTTGCCGAACTTGAAGACGAAATTGTCGATGATGTTGTCATTCGATTGGAGGGAAGTGCCGCCAAGGAAGGGGTTCGCTCCGGCTCGCGTGACGCCATACGCGACGTTCTGGCCGAAGTAGCCGTAGTACGGCGCGTCACGCTCACCGACGTAGCTGAAGTAGTTCGAGACGCTGCCAGTACGAGTAGCGATGCCGTACTCGATCCCAAGTTGGTGATTGAAGCTAGGTGAGCCAAGCTCGAGATCGAACAGACCGTTGCCGGGATACGTTCCGCGCTTGGGAACGATGTTGACGACGCCGCTGCCGATGTTGCCCTGCGTTGCGTCTCCCGCGCCCTCGACGACTTGCAGCGAACCGAGCCCGTTAATACGGTCGTTCGAGGCATTCGTCGTCAGGAACGGTTCGGTGAACGGGACGCCGTCGAGTTGATAGCCGGTCTCGTTGGAGAGGCCGCCGCGCACGGTGACGTTGCCGCCGTTCGTCAGTGTTGCGCCCGGAACGGACAGCAGCAGTTGCCGCTCGTCCGTGTTGACGGCTTTGCCGAGTGCCTCCTGAACTCGTGGACCCGTCACCGTGTACGAGTCGGTCGTTTGCGACGGCTGGAATGCGCCACCGGCGCTGCGACTCGTGACACGCCCGATCGTGCGCAGTTGCTTTGAAATCGAAATCGTCTGCAGATTGAGCGTCTGGTCGCCCTGAATCGTCAAACCAGTCTGCTGGACGGTCTGAAAGCCTTGTGCTTCGATCGTCAGCGTATACGAGTCGACGTTGACGCCGTTAAAGGTGAACCGCCCATTGGCATCGGTTCGCGCGCGATAGGTACCGGTAGGCGCTGCGAGCGTAACGTTCGCGCCGACCACCGGTGTCTTGCTGGCGGCGTCGATCACGGAACCGCTTACGTTACCCGTGACACCGCCTACAGCGAACGCCGGTAGGACGCTCGTTAGAACAAAAGACAACACGATTGCAAGCGTTGCGACGACCCGAAGGGGCAACGCTGCGAATCGCATCGACCGAAGAAGTCGTGACATGCAATCCCCAAGTGCTGGTGTGAGAGAGGTGCGATACGCCGAACAGGCGGCGACCGTCAGGACGCCACGCGCGAGCGAGTTGTGCTTACGACGGCTCTGCCTTAATCTCTTTTAACGTTTGCGAGATCGCGTTTGTGGCCAGAAGCGACATTTCGGCCGCTCGCTCGGCGGGACGCCAGCGTTTGCGAGCTCGTCGTTCCGGCAGGCTGTAAACGCCATTGCGGACGACACGGTAATATCGGCTTGCTGGTTGCTCCGGTTAGCGCCTGTGCCGGATCCCCGAACGCGTTGATCGGTGACGCACCGAATGCTGCATAGTCGGTGACGCAGCGAATGCTGCCGCATAGTCGAAGCCGACATTCTGTGTTGGAATCACCACGCCGAGCAACGAACGAGGAACCATTAAGGCCACCGGAAGGATCAGGCGGCTGGGGCGTCCAGCGCTTTCACGGCCAGCGCAGCGAGCATCGCACCGAAGGTAACGAACGTGCGGCTTTCGGCCCGTAAGATCGCGCGCGGATCGTACGCGCCCTCCGCACGTGGGTAGGCGTCGCGCCGCGGCACCAGGCGCGGGACGGCCGCGACATAGTCGGCAAACGCCTCGCCAAACGTTGCCGCGAGAAAGGCTTCCTCGAGCGGTACGATCGCGGCATAAACCCCGAACATCGTTCCGAGCCCGAGCGCAAAAAAGCCGGCTCGCTCGGCGAACGATTGCGCGCCCGTGTACGCCACCGTAAAGCCGAGCGCCGTTAGCGCGTTCGCCAGATAAAGCGGGTTGCGGACGTGCGCGTATGGCCCCGCGGTTACGAGTTGCGGTGCGGTGACGCGAGCGTCGCGGGTCGTGACGCCGGAGTAACCGACCGCCCAACAACGCAGCGCTTCGCCCGCAAGCGCGAGTGGGACGCCCGCCGCAACCGATCTGCGGGTCGGACGTCCGGCGACGACGAGCGCCGCCGCGGGGATCGCGAGCAACGCCCCGCGACTCGCGAAAATGACGCCGCGCCAGGAGCGCTCGCGCTCAGTCGACATCGAGGTCGAGCGCCACGAAGCGGAATCCGGTAGCGCGCACGCACGCCGCAAGCTCGTCACGCACCGCCGGAGCGGCGCAGCGGGCGAGATCGGCGGCGTTCAGGCACACCCGGGCTACGTCGCCGTGCGCGGACACCTTCGCGTGAAAGAATCCCGCTTCGGCGACCGCTGCAGCAGCGGCCGCAATTCGCGCGTCGTCGTTCGTTGCGGGATCGGCGTCGCTAGGTGGCGTCCGCTCGGTCATGCGCGAGAAACTCCTCGATGATGGCCGCGATTTCGGCGAACGGACGGTTCCGTTCGCGCGCGATGCGGAGAAGGTCGTCGTATTCGAGCGTGCGTCGGGCTTGTCCGTCGATTCGTGCGGTCTTGACCCGAACGGCGCCGAGCGGCGTGTCGATGCTCGCGACGTCGCGCGGAAGCGTGTAGCGGCGCTCGTGGCGCACGCGCACCCCAAGCGTCGTCGTCTCCGCGAGCATCGCCGCGGCGACGGCACCTTCGCGCGCGGGCGGCGCTACCGCACCGAACAGCACGGCCGGGCGCGACTTCTTCATCGTGACGGGCGCCAGCCACACGTCGAATGCGCCCGCCGCAAGCACCCGTTCGATCGCGAGTTCGAAGCGCTGCGGCGACATGTCGTCGATGTTCGCCTCGAGCATGCTTACTTCATCAACGATCGTTCCGGAGACGGCGGCAACGCCGTGAGGCAGCGAAGCGCCGGCGGAAACCGCTTCACCGATGGAGATGCGCAAAACATTGGGGATCGCAAAGTCTGCTCGGCCGGCGCCGTATCCGATCAGTTCACTTCGCATCGGCGGACGCTCCCCGGGCCGTTCGACGAGCGTGGTCAACACGGCGGCACCGGTGGTCGTGACCATCTCGCCGTCGATGCCGCCGTCGTACGTCGGCGCGCCGCGCAGTAACTCGGCGGTGGCCGGCGGCGGATTGGGATAGCGGCCGTGGTGCATCGCGATCGTGCCGCGTCCCACCGGAAACGACGAGCAGTACAGGCGCTCCACGCCCAGGAGGTCGAGCCCGATGCAGGCGCCGGCGACGTCGAGGATCGCGTCGTTCGCGCCGACCTCGTGAAAGTGGATTTGCCCGGCGGCGACGCCGTGCGCGCGCGCTTCGGCTTCGCCCAACCGCCCGTAAATCGCGGCGGCACGCGTCCGCTGCGTCTCCGTCAACCCGCTACGCTCGAGAACGTCGAGCACTTCCGCGAGCGTTCGCACCGGCTCGCCGCCCGGAATCACGAAATCGTAGTACGTCGCAGCCACGCCGCACTTAACGACGCGCCGTAACTCGCTCGACCACGTACCGAGCGGCAACGTCCGCAGCGCGTCCTCGAGCGCAGCGCGATCGACCCCGGCATCGAGCAGCGCGCCGAGCAACATGTTGCCGCTCGCCCCGCCGATCATCTCGACGAACGCGATGCTCATACCGGAAGTCGCGCGCGAGCTGCGTCGTAGACGTCGCGCAGGGAACGGCCGAGCGAAAGCTCCGGCTTCCAACCCGTCGCTGCTTGAAGTTTTGCTTTGTCGCCGAAGGCGAGCGGCACGTCGACCGGGCGCACGAGTTGCGGGTCTTCGCGAATTTCGACGCCGACGCGTGCGATGGTGACGAGCGTGCGCAGTACGTCCGCGATGCGCGTCGGCGTGCCGCTGCACACGTTGTATACCTCGCCGCACCGGCCCCGTTCCGCGACGTCGGCGTACGCACGCACGACGTCGCGCACGTCGAGAAAGTCGCGCTGCGGCGTCAGGTTACCGACGGGAAAATACGGAGGACCGCCGGCCGCGATCGCCGCGAGCCGCGCCGCGAACGCCGCGACGACGAAACGTTCGTTCTGACCCGGGCCGATGTGATTGAACGCGCGCGTCACGACCGCGTCGATCCCGTACGAACGCACCGATGCGAGCACGATCGTTTCCGCCGCTAGTTTGCTTGCGGCATACGGCGTCGCCGGTTGCGGTAAGGCGGTCTCGGCCAGCGGCAGCGCAGCCGGCGGTTGTGCGCCGTAGACCTCGCCCGAGCTCACGTAGACGACGCGCGGACGTTCGGTTTCATCGAGCGCACGGACTGCTTCGATCAACCGCGCGGTGCCCGCGACGTTCGTATCGTAAGTCTCGAGCGGCGCGCGCGTCGCCTCGGGAACGAACGCTTGTGCGGCAAGATGGAAGACGACGTTCGGTCGCGCGAGCTCGACGACGCCGCGTACGTTCTGGATGTCGGCGAGATCGAGTGGGACGTCGACCTGCGCGCCGTCGGCATGCCGTCCGGCAGAGAACGTCTCCGTTCCACGTGCGCGAAGTTCCGCGACCAGATAGCGACCGACGAAGCCGTTCCCCCCGGTTACGAGCGCGCGCATGGGCGCTAGCAGGCCTGTGAAAAAGTGGCGTCGCTCAGATCGGACCCGAATGTTTCGTCGAAGCGAGGAGCGATGAGCGAGCAACGCCGTAGCGTTGTGACCGAAGAGCGACGATGTCTTCGGCGGGACACGCGGGTTCGAGATGGCGGCGCCACTTTTTCCCAGGCCTGTTAGGCTTGCACGAGCGGACGCAGGCGGGCGAGGTCGGCGGCAACCATGCGTTCGATTAGGCCTTCGAAGGTGACCGACGGTTCCCAGCCGAGCTCGCGTTTTGCTTTCGACGGATCGCCCGTTAGCAGATCGACTTCCGCGGGGCGCATGAAGCGCGAATCTTCGACCACGTGCGCCTCGTAATCGAGCGATGCCGTAGCGAAGGCGAGCCGGCAAAAATCGCGGACGCTATGCGTGCGCCCCGTCGCGATGACGTAGTCGTCCGGCTTCTGCTGCTGCAGCATCAACCACATCGCGCGGACATAGTCACCCGCAAAACCCCAGTCGCGCCGTGCGTCGAGATTCCCCAGATGCAATTTCGTCTGCAAACCGAGCGCAATGCGCGCCACGCCGTCCGTAATCTTACGGGTGACGAATTCCTTACCGCGCCGTTCGCTTTCGTGATTGAATAAGATGCCGCTTACGGCGAAGAGGCCGTACGACTCCCGATAATTCACGGTGATCCAATGGCCATAAACCTTCGCGACGCCGTAGGGACTGCGCGGATAGAACGGCGTACGCTCGGTCTGCGGCGTCTCTTGCACCTTACCGAACATTTCGGAACTCGATGCCTGATAGACGCGAATCCCCACGTCGACCGCCCGCACCGCCTCGAGCATGCGCGTGACGCCGAGCGCGGTAAACTCACCCGTAAGCACCGGCTGCGTCCACGACGTCGGCACGAACGACTGCGCCGCCAAGTTGTACACTTCGTGCGGGCGCACCGCGCCGATCAGTTGCGTCATCGAACTTTGATCGAGCAGGTCGCCCGAGACGATCTCGATGCGGTCGACGAGGTGCTCGATGCGTTCGTGCACCTCGGTGCTCGTCCGACGCGTCATGCCGACGACGCGATACCCGCGCTCGAGCAATAGCTCCGCAAGGTACGAGCCGTCTTGGCCCGTGATGCCGGTGATGAGCGCGGTCTTAGCCGTCAAAACCAACCTTTCGAAGGAGAGCCCTTCGCGCAGACGTTAGGGAGGCTCCCTTAGGTCGACTGCGAGCCGCCGCCTGTGCGTGGCAGTCACCAGCGCGTGCGCGCGATCGCGTTCCACTGCCGATCGTTCGTGCCGCGCCAGTCGAAGAACGTGATGCCGAATGCGCCGAGCGACCGCGCTTCGCTAATCGCGGCGGCGATTTCGGCTGCGGGCGGTGCGCCGCGGGGGCCTTCCCCCGAAGTCTGGCCGCCGATATCGATCGGTACGTCGCGACCGGCAAGCGCGCGCATCGTCGCATACGATGCACGCAGGCTCGCGCGCACCGTGCGCGGCGTACTTGCTCGCGGCGACATCATTCGCCAGTACGCCATCGGTTGCAGCACGTCCGCGACTTCGGCGACCTCGCGGAAGGGATATGCGTCGGGCGGCAGCCGTTCGAAGTAGGCGTCCTCGACCGTCGCGACGATCGGATAGTGCGGGCCGAGCGCCGCTCGAATCGCACGTGCGTACGCAACGATCGCCGCGTATCCGGCGGGTCCGCTGCCGAGGTACCGTTCGCCGCGTTCCAGATCGAGCGCGATCGCGGCGTAGCCGTTTCCGGCAGGCGTGCGGTAGAGCGCAGGCGCCGTGCTGCGCGCGAGATCCGCGAACGTCGCGGTGCGGGGCACGGTCCAAGCAATGACGGCGACGCCGCGCGCGGCTGCGCCGTCCAGTAATGCGTCGATCGTTCGTCGCGGTGCACCCGCCGTCTCGTCGAATGGACCGTACGACGTACGCAGCTCGATGCCGCGCACGCCGGTCGCGACGGCGCGTTCGACGACGGACTGCGGATCGAGCGAATCGTAGCCGTCGGGATCGCGCGAGTCGGGCGAAAACGCCAGCCACAGCTTCTTCCCGCGCAGGTCGGGAAGCGCGCCATGGCGCGCTTCGGCCGGAACGCCGGCCGCCACGAAGGTGTGCGGCTGGCCCGGCAGATCGATTTCATACCGCGCTTGCATTCCGGGCCGCACCAACTCGTCAGTCACGCTCGATAACGGCGCGCTCTCGGCATGCGGTTGCACAGTCACCGCCAAGGTTTCGTGTGGATCGCGGCGCCAAATGCGCACCACCCGGTTGCGCACCGCGGGAAACCAGCCGATGCGAACGAGATGCGGGCCCAGCGCTCGCGCCACGACCCGGCGGCCACGCCATGGGCGCGTATCGATCGTGATCTGCGCAGGTGCGATTCCCCTTGGATCGATTGCACGCACGTCCACGCGCAGCGTGCCCTCGTGCGTCGTCGAGACGATCGCCGCGGGGCCGCCGAAACGCGCGCGCGTCTGCCACTGCGTCGTGGCGCCCGGTGCACGAAAGTCGATGTCGCCGCCCGAAAGTAACTGCGTCGGCGAGCCGTCGCGCGCTACGAATCGAACGCGTACGAGCCACTGCGCATCGCCGTCGGGCGATACACCGAGCGGTTCGCTCGCCAATCGCATGGCGACCGCAGGCGCCGGCGCGAAAATCGGCGTTGCCGGCGCGGCGCGCGCAGATGGCGACGGCGTGGGGCGGCGGCCCGGCGGCGGGGGCTGCCGGGCACACGAAATAACCAGCACGGCGAGCAGCGCACTCGCCGGCGCACGGGCGAGCTGCTGTGGCGTCACGTGCGGCGCGTCGGTTCAGTCGTCAACGAAGCGCGACAGAATCTTCGCACGCCACCGTGCGAGCGCGTCGTCGTCGCCGTTCCAATCGTCGACGAGAAACGCGAACGTCATCGCTCCGTGACGGCGCGGCGCGAGATAACCAGCGAGCGCCCGGACGTGCGTGAAGCTCCCCGTCTTCGCGAAGACGCGCCCGGCAGCTTGCGTCCCGGCGATGCCTGGAATGCTGCCGCGCCCCGCACCTCCTACCGGCAACGAGCGCAAGACGAGCGCGCGGTGCGGTCCGTGCCAGTCGTGTTGCAAGATCGCAACGAGCGCCGCGGGCGTAGCGCGATCGTACTGCGATAGGCCGCTTCCATCGGCCAGCGTGACCGTCGCAACGTCGACGCCGATACGCCCGAGCCAGCGCTTCTCGGCAGTGATGCCGTTCGCCGTGGAACCGCGTCCCAGCGTGGCCGCGATCCCGATCTCGCGCACGAGCGTTTCCGCGACCAAGTTGTCCGACGGTATCCAAAATCTCGGGCCGAGCAACGTGTCGAGCGACTCGGAATCGTGCGACCACAAGACGCGTGCAGCGAGATCCGGCGGCTCGTCGTCGCGCGCAACGACCGTCGCTGCCGCGTTCCCAAGCGCCACGCGCAAGGCGTTCGCGGCGCGCAGCGCAGGGTCGGCCGAGGTCACGTCGACCGTGACGCCGGTGGCCCCGAGCGGCACGGAGCCGGCGAGTTCCGTGCAACCGTCCCCATTGACGTCGACGTCGACCGAAGGCCGCGACCCGGTTGCACCGGTTCGCACGCGCGCGACGAGCGTCCCGACGTTCCGATCGCAGCGCTCGGGCGCGGCGTCGACCGCTTCGCCGTCGAGCGCGAGGGTGGCGGGCGAGCCGACGGCGTCGCCGGGGACGACCGCGTACGTATCGATGCCCTCTTCGAACTGCAGCGCCGACAGTCGCGGTGCATAGTAGTACGGAAAGTCGTCCCACTCCCAGCCGTCGGGATATGGACGCCGCTCGTAGCGGCGATCGTCGACGCGTATGCGATCGAACGTGACGTCGCTTGCGGCACGCACCGCCGCCGCCGCCGCACGCATGTCGGCATGGCCGAGAAACGGATCTCCGCCGCCGCGCAACACGAGTGCGCCGCGCGACGCATCGTACGCGAGGCTCGTATGGAAACGAAATGCCGGTCCGAGTTCGTCGATCGCGACGCTTCCGGCGAGCAGCTTCAGTGCGCTCGCCGTCTGCAATTCGTCGTCCGGATTGCGGGCGTAGAGAACCGCACCGCTACGGTTGTCGACCGCAAGCACGCCCACATGCGCGCGTTCGTACGGACCGCGCTGCGCCGCGAACATCGCATCGACATCCGAACGCAAGCGGGCGAGCGCCGCGACCGACCATGCGGCGCCATCGCCGTCCGGCGTAGCGATCGCTGCGCCGGTGATTGCAGCGACCGCCTCCGCTCGCTGGCCGGACAGAGACGCAGCGCACGACAAGAACGCCGCGACGATCGCCGCCGAAGCGCGCATCGCCAAGCACCCCGCGCTCAGCGCGAAGATGCGCCCACGCGCCGTTCCGCCATGCGCGTCGCGACGAAGGCCGCGACGTCGCTCGGAAGGGTGCCGCGCCCGAAGCCGGCATCGTAGCCGAGTTCGGTCGCCAGCAGATTCGTCATCCGCGGCCCACCCGCAATGAGCAGCACGTCGTCACGCAGGTTTTCGGCTTCCAACAATTCCGCAAGCGCGGTGAAGTTGGCGATGTCGCTGCCCTTTTGCGTCACGACCTGCGAGGCGAGTAGCGCATCGATCCGCCGTTCTTTTGCGAACTCGACCAGCGCTTCCACGGAGACCTGACTGCCCAGGTTATACGTCTCGAACTCTTTATAACGCTCCAGGCCATAATCGCCCTTATAGCCCTTCATGTTGAGAATCGCATCGATGCCGACCGTATGCGCGTCGGTTCCGATGCAGGCACCTGCGATACGAATCTTGCGTCCGACGCGTTCCCGCACGAGCTCGTCGATTTCTTCCATCGACATGGCATGTGCTTTGGCCGACGGCGCGACGATCGAATGAGCATCGATCGCCACCGGCGTGCTCGCATACACGACGAAGAACGAGAACCCGGTCGCGATCGGCCGGCCCTCGGCCACGGCCACATCGGCGAACCCCATCTTCACGACCAGCTGACGCGCCGCTTCGTCCGCCGCCTCGCTCCACTCCACCGGCAGCGTAAACGACAGCTGCACCTTGCCATCGTCCTTGGTATCGCCGTACGGCTTGATCGACGTCACGACGCGAGCCCCCGTAGTATCGGCAGATCGACGTCGAGTCGCCGTGCGACCTCTTCGCTAAGCGCCCGGAACTCTCGATAGCAGCTTCCAACGGCATCTCGGTACGCTCCAAGCGCGCCATCGGCTGACTGCAGCGCAAACATGGGCTTACGACTATCGACGGCAAGTGGCATCAAACTTCGGTAATTTCTTATCGTGCCTAAACACTGGGTGTCGGCGTGTGAATCGCCGGAGGCTTCTTGCGCGCAGCCGATCACATAACGGGAGTACCCGCTACGAATCTGCTGCATCCAGCGCCCGTGTGTGAACACCGGCCGGTCGAGCCGCATCGCATGATGCAAGACGACGTATCCCATCGGTTGCATGCCTCCTTGCGGAAGCGCTAAGCTACCGTCCAGGTTGCATTTATCTCGGTCGCGCCATTCCTGCTGCCAGGCGCCGAGCGCCGGCCCCAGACTCCGCAACGCTTGCAGAGCGAACGGATCCGGCGCCAGCGGAACGATCACATGGTCGGCCGCAATGAGAGCCGCGCGGTTGAGCGCTCCGAGATTCGAGCCGACATCGATGAGGACCAGATCGGCATTCCAATCCGCGGAAGCTTCGGTTACGATTCGAGCGAAAGCCGTCATTCGACGAACGGCATCGGCACTGCCATTCAAGGCATCCAGCCAGTTCTGGGCGAGGGCGCCTTCAAAAGAACCGAGCGTGAGGTCGCCGGCGAGAAGCGCGAAGCGCGGGTCGACTTCGATAACTTTCGGCGCCACGGCGTCTCCCGTGCCGTTCATGACCGGCCCTACGGCGCCGAGCAACGTGCGCGGATGCGATCCGTCGGGCCAGAGCGCGAGATATTCTTGGTCTGCGACGCACATGGCCGTCAAGTTTGCCTGCGGATCGAGGTCGACGGCCAAGACGCGAGCCCCTAACTCGGAAAACATTGCCGCGAGATGATACACGAGCATCGTCTTGCCGACGCCGCCTCGGTTATTGAATAAGGCGACGGATTTCACCCCGCGGCCCTCACGATCACGTTAACGAACGACTGGTCGATTTGGAAGACCGGCACGGGATTGCCGTTCTCCGACAACGCCGATCGTGCAGCGGCGATTCCGAATCCGAAGCGCTGAGCGAAGCCCAGCACATGTAACGCGTCGGCGAGCACCGGATTACGGTAATCCGTCACGCCGGGCTGCCCGAACGTGGTTTTGCTTACGATTCCATACGGGCCACCCGGACTCCATACTTCCACGCGGTCTTCGAAAGCATACACGCGCGTCGGGGCATTCGTTCCCTCGTACGTTCTGTGAAGAAGCGCGTTCACGATAAACTCTTGCAGAGCCGCGAGCGGATAGCGTGGCGTCTTTCGGTCCCTGTCTCCGGAGCGCAGATGAAGAGGTACTGCAACGATCAGTCGAGCCAGTTCGATTAGTTGCTGGGCGATGGCGTCCAGTCGACCTTCCAACATTTTTTGATCTGCGACGTCGCTCGTGAGATCGCACCCCGCGAACACGACGAATTGAGCGTACGCACCGGGCAGCGATCGCCGCGGCTGCTTCCCGAGAACTAAGATACCCGCGACCGTTGGCGTCGTTTGCGCGACGAAACGAAGCGCCTCGAGCTGCTCCGCGCGCGAACGACCGTTCATTTCAAGCACTTCTGGAGCGTAAGCCGCCGGGAGGTACTCTTCGTCGAAATAGTCATGGTCGATGTCGCTGAGGCTCGTCTCGTTCACAGGCCGGTGGTCGAATGGAAGGGAGCTCGATGTCCGGCGCTCCACCAAGACGCGTTCGTCCTGCGGCGACGCGACCTGCGTCGTGGTTCCAACACGCACCCACACGCGTCCGCGATAGCGCATCGGCGGATCGTCCGTTGCACGAACGACGATTAGTGCGAACGCCTCACCGTCGAACTCTAGGCTGCGGACATCGAGGCTCGGAAGCGGTTGTAGGTTGCCGTCGGAGCGCATTTGAGCTAACGATGCGAGTAGCCCGTCGTCGATCCTCAGTCGAGCATTCCACTTGTCGTCGGTGATTCCAACGCATAGGAAACCGGGTTTTCCGCTCCCGGATAGGTCGTTCGCGAGGGCGCAGATTGCTTCGCGCAGATCGCTCTTTGGGCTCGACTTGAATTCGACGCGCTCCGACTCACCGCCGTCGATCAATGCTCGAACCCACGTAGCGTCGTCGCGGTACGCCTCCAACATTACGCGAGCGCGGGCGCTCGAGCGAGCGCGTCTTCGAACGGGTTCCAGTAGTCCTCGCCGCGTTGGAACACGCCCTCGTAGCCGCGGCCGCCTTCGGGCGTGCGCGACACGTCGGCGAAGATTTTGGCTTCGATCGATTCCATGAGCCCGCGTTCGGCCACGCGCTCGAGTAACGCGTGCGCGTCGCCGAGTACGGCTTGCGCGCGGCGTTCGACGATGCCGCCTTCTTTGAAGGAAATCTCGTCGCCGAGGTGCCGCGCGGTCGTCATGACGTACTTCGCGTTTTCGAGCGCGAGTGCGCGATCGCCGAGAAACGGCGTGTGGATCGCTTCCGTCATCATGCCGCAGAGATGAATGGTCTGCTTCGTCATGACCGACGTGAGATTGAACATCGCGTCGACCAAATGGCCTTTGAACACGTCGCCCGTCATGTGTTTGGTCGGCGGCATGTACTTGAGCGGGGCGCCCGGGAAGCATTGACGCGCCAATTGCGCCTGTGCCACCGCAAAGAGAAAGCCGTCTTCGAGCGATGGGTCGATCTCGTACGCGTCGCCGAGACCCATCTGCGCGGCCGGTAAGCCGGCGCGCTCGGCGAACGCTTCGTTAATGAATTGCGATGCGAGCACGGCGGGCGCTTGTTCCACGGCGTCCGCGGTCGTCAGGTAGTTGTCCTCGCCCGTGTTGATGATGATGCCGGAACGAGCGTTGAGCATCCGCGAGAAGTGCTGGTCGACGAACGTTCGCCGCATGTTGATGTCGCGAAACAGAATGCCGTACATCGAGTCGTTCAGCAGCATGTCGAGCCGCTCGAGCGCAGCCATCGTCGCGATTTCGGGCATGCAGAGGCCGCTGGCGTAATTCGTCAGCATGATGTAACGGCCGAGCCGTTCCGACACGGCGTCGAGCGCCTCGCGCATTACGCGAAAATTTTCTTGGGTCGCATAGGTTCCGCCGAAGCCCTCGGTCGTAGCGCCGTACGGCACGAAGTCGAGAAGCGATTGGCCGGTCGAGCGGATCACCGCGATAATCTGCGCGCCGGCTTCGGCGGCGGCGACGGCGGCCGTTCGGTCCTCGTAAATGTTGCCGGAGGCGACGATGACGTACAGCAGCGGCGGAGCGGCTTGCGGCAGGCGCTCGAGCAGCCGGACGCGTTCCGAGCGGCGCGCATCGATTCGCATCAGCGCCGCATCGACGTAGCGCCCGAGCGCCCGGCGCGCTTCGTATTCCGGGACGCCGTCCGCGTTGGCAACGTCGAGGCTGCCGTCGGCCACGGCGGACGCCACATCGTCGGGCGTCCGTCCGGTCTCGGCGACCAGCGCTCCAATATAACGGGCGGCTCCGCTGCGGGTCCGCTCGGCGCCGAGTCGCTCCAAGAAGAGGTTCGGCACGGGCGCATCGTCGTGCCCGACGCCATCGACGCCGAGCAGGCGCAGGACCGAACGCTCGACCGATACGGTCGAGTGCGCGGCGATAAAGCGTTCCACGGGCGCGACGATCGCGCGTGCCAGCACGCGAGAAGCGTCGACGGTCCGTTCGTCGATGCGAAGATACATGGTCTGCGGACGGAGATTCACGCTTCGCACGCGGAACCCATTGGGCGCGAAACCTGCCGCCCGAACGCGAGTATCACCGCCCACACCACGAAGGGAGGATAACGATCGAAGGGTTGGCCGACGAAGAGTTGGTCCGGCTCGTCCTGGGCGGCAACCGCGACCAGTTTGCCGTCCTGATCGACCGTTACAAACGCGGCATCACGAACTTCATCAGCGCGAGCGTCCGCGTACCCTCCGACGCAGCGGATCTCGCCCAAGACACGTTCGTGCGTGCGTACGTTCACCTAGGCACGTTCAATCCGAATCTCGGAAAATTCTCGACGTGGCTCTACCATATTGCCCGCAACGTCGTGCGCACGCATCTCGCGCGTTCGCGACGCCGGCCGCCGGTGCAAGAGTTGAGCGACGAGCGCACGATGGAGTCCGTACTGCCTGATCTTTCGCCGGAAGCGGATCCGGCCGGCGGCATGTTGCGCCGTGAGGCTGAGGCCGAAGTCCGCGCGGCGCTTAGCGAACTGCCGGAGCGCACGCGCGCGATATTGTCGCTACGCTATTACGACAACATGGAATATCAGACGATCGCGGAGACGATGGGGCTGTCCTTGGGCAACGTAAAGACGCTCATTCATCGCGGCAAGTTGGCGCTGGCGCAAAAGATGCGCGCGCGTGAGGAAGCCGCCGCGGCCTCGCCCGCCGGTACCGCGACGATCGGAGGTGCACGTGCGCTGCTCGTATTTTGAGATGCTGCTTCCCGGCTACGTCGACGGGACGCTCGCGCCCGCTGCGAGCGCCCGTCTCGAAGCGCACGTACGTGATTGCCCCGCCTGCTCGTCGTTATTGACCGAATTGCGGGTCGTCGACGGCCTGCTGGTCGCACCTGCGACGCCGGCCCCGGCGGCGAACTTTACCTTTAAAGTGATGGCGGACGTGCGAGCGTTGCCGCCGCCCGTCGTTCGTCCGGCGCGGCACGTTGCGATGATCGCGGCCTACGTCGCGTTCGGCTGGGCCGCCATTGCGTCGTACCTGATTTGGGGAGGGGCCGGCGCCCGGGCGGCGCTTGCATGGCTGCGCGCGTCGGCCGGCGGAGCCGGTACCTCGCTCGCCGTGTTGACCAGCGCTTCGAGCCATCTCTTCGGCACGCGGACGCTCGACGTTACGGCAGCAGCCGGCGTGCTGCTCGGCGTCGACGTCACGGGCGTCGTGCTGATCGTAGCGCTCTACGCGCTCCTGCGCGCGCGCCGCGTTACCGCCACCATCCCGGTGGAGGAGACTCGATGAAACGCTCGATCGCGCTCGGCTTCGTGCTTGCAGCGCTCGCAACGACGCTCGCGCCCGCGCGCGCCGAAGCGCCGAGTCACGGGCGCACCGTTTGGTTCAGCACCGTACGTTTGGGCGACGGCGACGTCGTTCGCGGTAATCTCGACATCGTGTTCGGTAACGTCTCGTGCGGCGCGGGTGCGGTCGTCGATGGCGATGTTCGCGAGTTTTTCGGACGCTTCGACCAACTCGACGATTGCGTCGTTACGGGCCGCGTCGTGAACGCGTTCGACGGCGATGCGATTCCCTGGGCCGGACCGCTGTCCCACGAAGACTTCCTCACGCAATACGGTGGATTTTCGAAACTCTTGGCGTGGAATCTGCTCGTCGTCTTTGCGTTTCTGTTGTTTCCCGTGCGCGTGCGCGTCGCGCTCGATCGCATCGAGAAGCATCCCGCGCTTTCGGGCGTCGCCGGCGTGGCCGTCTCGGTCGCCGTGGTCCCGGTAGCGATTCTCTTGCTCTTCAGCGTGATCGGCATTCCGCTGATTCCGATCGAATTCGCCGCGTTATTCGCGTGCTTTTGGATCGGTTCGGCGAGCATCGCATTATTGCTGGGGCGGCGTTTGTACGAACTGCTCGTCCCGCGCGCAACGCCTTCGCCGCTCGGCGCGCTCGTGCTCGGGCTGCTCGTCATTACGGCCGCCGAGTCGTTTCCGCTCGTCGGCTGGGCGGTCGCAGCCTTGGTCGTGCTGGTCGGACTCGGGGCGGCCTGCCTCGGATTCGTCCGCGAGTCGTCGTTTCGCGCGTTCACGCACGGTTCACCCACGGCGACGGAGCGGAGCACGCCGCCGATGAATCGGCCCGCCTGAGCGCGAAGCCGCCGAACTTCGTAAGACGCATTTTTGGTGAGGGAGACGGCATGGCGACCATCGTGACGGGCTTGGTACAGGGCAACGACCTGAGCGTGCTGCGCACCGCGCTTCGCGAGGCGGGGCATCAGCCCGACGACCTTCAAGTGCTTTCGCCCGAAGACGCCGAGTCCCAAGGTTCGAGCGGCATCGCCGGAGGCGACCGGCTCAGCGACACGGCCGCAACCGGCACGGGCGTGCCGGGACTCACGCGCACGCAAGGACGCCGCGACTACTTCTCGGGCAGCTCCATCAACGATCGGCTGGGCGAATTCGAGATTCCCGACAACGAGATGGAAAATTACGCCGAGGCGCTCGACCGCGGACGATCGGTCGTCGCCTACTTCGCGCGTCCGGACAACGTCGAAGCGATCGAAGCCGCTTTCCGCGCAGCCAACGTCGTAAACGTTCGGCGGTTTTAGCGCGTTAGCGGGTGATCTGCCGGGAGCGCGTGTCCGCGCGGGCAGGCCGTCGCCGGCTCTGCGAGCCGGGCACCGCACGGGCAGAGCCACCCGATGCGGCGTGCCGGCGTGCCGACGACGAGTGCGTACGCCTCGACGTCGCGAGTCACGACCGCGCCTGCGCCGATCATCGCCCAGGCGCCGATCGTAATATTCGGCAGGATCGTGCTGTTCGCGCCGATGGCGGCACCGTCGCCGACGGAGGTAACACCGACTTCCCAATCTCCGTCACCGAGCGGCTCGAAGGACGGGTCCGTCGCGCGCGGCCGGACGTCGTTGGTAAAGACGGCATGCGGGCCGACGAACACCCCGCGGCCGAGCGTGACGCCGTGATACACGCACGCATAATTCTGGAGCTTCGAATCGTCGCCGATCACGACGTCGAAGTCGACGAACGCACCTTTACCGACGATGCAGCGGGAGCCGATGCGCGCGCGTGTGCGCACTTGTGCTTGATGCCAGATCTTCGTGCCCGGGCCGATCTGAACGCCGTTTTCGACCAGCGCCGTCTCGTGAACGAATGCGCCCGCGGTAAGCGCCGTCACAGACTGCCGACCGCGATCGTGGTCGGTACGCGGTTGATGTAATCGGTCGCCTCTTCGGCGATGCGCAACGACGCGAGCGCGATGCCCGGATGGGGCAGCGGACCGCCGCGAATCCCCTTGACGAACACGTCGAGTTCGCACGCCAGCGGTTCGCGCTTCTCGACCGGCAGCGCGATCAACGTGCCTTCTTTGTACTGCTTGACCAGCTCGTCGTAGTCGCCGGTCGGCTCGTACGACACCCCTGGTGCGAACCACGCTTCCTGCGTGATGTAATCTACGCGACAATATCCGTGCGTGCCGGTGATGGAAAGCTCGCGTACCTTGACGGGCGTGATCCAGTTCGCTTCGATGGAAACGACGCAACCCGCCGCGTCGAGCAGTAACGTCGCAAAGTCGAGCCGGTCCCGCAACACCGCCATGCCGCCTTGCGCGCAGAGGAGATTCAGACGCGCGCCCGTGATGAACGCTGCCATGTCGATGTCGTGCACGCCGATGTCGATCAGCACGCTCGCGTCGCGAATGCGCGGCGGCAACACGCCGACGCGCCGCGCCGACATGCTGATCAGCCGCCCGAGATTTCCCGTCGCGACGAAGTCGCGCACCGCGGTCATGGCCGGATTGTACCGTTCGACGTAGCCGACCATGAGCGGAATGTCGGCTCGCTGGCAACGCGCCATCAGTCGCTTGGCGGCATCCATCGTGTGGGCGATCGGCTTCTCGATCAGAAGCGCGACGTTTGCCTCGATGAACGGGCTTGCGACTTCTTCGTGCAGGCTCGTAGGAACGGAAATAACGGCCCCGTCGAGACCGGCGGCGATGAGGTCGCGCGCCGACGTAAAGACGGTATGCCCGGCCGTTTCGGCCTGGGCCGCGGCGACCGCCGACGGTTCGGCGACGCCGATGAAACGGACGCCCGGCATCGCTGCCAGATTGCGCGCATGATGGCGGCCGATCGATCCATAGCCGACCACGCCGATGCGCAGGTCGCCCTTACTCACGCGGAACGCACTCCAACGATCTCGCGCAGCGCGTGCACGACGGTTTCGAGTTGCATGCGATCGAGATGGGGATGAATCGGCAGCGCGAGGATCTGCCGTGAGACGCGCTCGGCAACCGGGAAATCGCCGAGGCCGTATCCGTAGCGCGCGAAAAGCGGATGAAGGTGCAAGGGCTTGGGATAGTAGATGCCGCTGCCGATGTTGCGCTCGCTTAGCCTCGCGCGCACGTCGTCGCGATTGCAGCCGTTCGGCGTGCGCTCGGGGTCGATGAGAATCGAGTACTGATGATACGCGTGCTCCGCCCCGGCCGGAACGAGCGGCGTCGTCAACCCCGGCACGCCGGCGAGTTCTGCATCGTAAAAAGCGGCGTTCGCACGGCGCGCGCGCGAGATATCTTCGAGCCGTCCGAGCTGCACGCGACCGATCGCGGCGGCGACGTCGGTCATGCGATAATTGTAACCGAGCGACAGATATTCGTAGCGCTCGCCTTGGCCGTGTTGCCGGAAGCGGCGCGCGCTTTCCGCCAGTCCGTCGTCGTTCGTAACGAGCATGCCGCCTTCGCCCGTCATCAAATTCTTCGTCGCGTAAAACGAAAAGGACGCAGCTTCGCCGATCGTGCCGGCGCTACGGCCATCGCGCATCGCTCCGACCGACTGACACGCGTCCTCGAGCGTACGCACGCCGCGCGTGCGCAGATCGCTCGCACCGCGCGTGTCGACCGGGAGACCGAAGAGATCGACGAGCACCGCACCGCGCGTCTTGGGGCCCGCGGCCGTAAGCATCGCCTGCGGGTCGACGTTGAACGTGCGCGGATCGATATCGACGAAGCGCGGCACGGCACGTTGCATCACGATCGGCGTAGCGGTCGCAGCAAACGTAAAAGGGGTCGCGAGCACTTCATCGCCGTCGCCGATCCCGAGAGCTTCCAGGCCGGCGTGATTGGCGGCCGTACCGGAATTCATCGCCACCGCATGAGCGACGCCGATCGTGCGAGCAAACTCCCGTTCGAAGGCAGCGACTTCGGGCCCCTGTGCGAGCTGGCCCGACCGTAACACGGCAGAGACGGCAGCCACCTCCTCTTCGCCCACATGGGGGACGACCAGGGGCACGGGTGCGACGACGGTAGTACTCATGGGAAACGAACGCCTCCGAAAATAAAGCAGCGAAGCCTACATAGTCTTTCGGCACTCACGCTACTAGAACGCGCTTAATGCGCGCCGCGTCACATCCCTCCGCACGAACGAGGAAGAAGTGTTTACTTTCGAACCGATACTATTTTTCATGACGGTCAACCGGTGAAGATAATTTCCGTCGTCGGAGCGCGTCCTGAATTCGTTCAAGTCGCCGTCTTATCGCCCTTGTTGCGCGTCCGTCACAGCGAAGTGCTCGTCCATACCGGACAGCATTACGACGAGCGCATGTCGGACCGGTTCTTTCAACAGTTAAATATCCCGGATCCCGACGTCCACCTCGGCGTCGGCGCGACCACCGGACCCGCGCAAACCGCCCAAATGCTCGCCGGACTTGCGGACGTCTTTCGCCGGGAAGACCCCGACCTCGTCATCGTGCGAGGCGACACGAATAGTACGCTGGCGGGCGCGATCGCGGCCAAGGCGCTGTTCCTGCCACTCGCGCACGTTGAGGGTGGGATGCGGTCGTACGACCGCACGATGCCCGAAGAAATCAACCGCATCGTCGCCGACCACATCGCCGACATTGCACTGGTCACCGACGAGCCGGCGCGCGACCGGCTCGGGGCAGAGGGAATCACGCGCGACGTGCACGTCTGCGGCGATGTGATGTACGACATCTTTTTGCGCGCGCGCAAGCTAGCCGAGGCCGACCTTTCACCGAGCTTGCGAGCACTGGCCGGCGAACCGTTCGACCTCCTCACGCTGCATCGCGCAGAAAATACCGACGACCGCGAGCGCCTGGCGGCAATCGTCGCCGGCTTCGCCGGCGCCCCGCGCCGCGTGATCTTTCCGGTCCATCCGCGCACCGCCGCCCGGCTACGAGACTTCCGCATCGCGCTGCCCGATCCGATCGTGGCCGTGGAGCCGCTCGGCTACCTCGACATCGTCGCCCTGGAAACGCGGGCGCGAACGATTCTCACGGACTCCGGCGGCGTCCAGCGCGAGGCATACTTTGCCGAGGTGCCGTGCGTGACGCTGCGGGATTCGACGGAGTGGACCAATACCGTGGAGGCGGGCTGGAACCGGCTCGTCGGAGCCGCGACGGAAGCAATCCGCGCGGCGCTACGCGCCGACCTGCCGCGTCCCACAAGCCACCCGCCGCTGTTCGGCAACGGCGATGCAGCCGAGCGGATCGCGGCCGCAATAGACGATCCGGCTACCGTCGCGATCGTCGCGCGCGCGCGGGCGACGCGCCGGGCCCGCGACTACGCGGCGGCGTCGGCGGAAGAAGTAACCGCCCGCGCGTGAGCGCGCGGAGCATCGATGCCGAGTAGCGTGATCGCGAGCGCCGCCGCATTTCCCGCCAAAAGCACGGCGATGACGTCGGAGAGCGTTCGGTGGTGGAGCGACACGCCCGCGATCTCCGCGATCGTCACGACGCCGAGCGGTACGAGAAAATCGAAGCGATGAATGCCGATCTTATACGTTACCACGACGTTGAGCGCTGCGAGGAATACCGTGGCAACCCCATATGAGAACACGTACGGGGCGGCCGGCGCGAACGCCGCGCCCGCAAGCGCGGTAACGATGAAGCCCGGGAAGAGCGCGTAGACGAACAGGCCGGCCGTCGAGATCGCGACGACGAGACCCATCGCCTGCAAGAATACGGGCATCGCCGACTTGCCGGAGAGCGCGATGCGCGTGGCCTTCGGTAACGCAATCGTCGGCACGAATGCCACGAAAAACAGTAAGATCTTCCCGGCGAGCGAGATCGCGCCATATAAGCCGGCGGTCGTCGGATCCGCGTAATGCTTGACGATCAGCACGTCGAAATAGCCGAGGACCGTCAGCATCAGCATGGCGGCCGCTACGTTGGCTGCGGTCTGCGCCAAACGGCGCACGTCGATGTAGAGCGGAACCGGCGCGACGCCGCGAAAGCGCCGGGCGATCGCGCCCAAACTCGCGAGCAAAGCGACGATCGTGCCGATCGTCCAACCGCCGAACGCTCCCGCGACGCCGTAGCCGGCATAGACGAACGCGATTCCGAGCGCTGCTTTGAGCATGCTCTCGATCGTGGAGAGCAACGAAAATGCGACGAACTCTTCCACGCCTTGAAAGACCGCACGCATGGGTCCCACGCAGAACGTGAGGCCGATGATCGCAACCGTAAACGTGATGGCGCGTAAGTCGTCGATGCGAAGGAAGTCGCCGATGGCACGCGCGGCGAGGATGCCGGCGCCGATGGCAACCAGACTTACGATGCCCGTTACGACCGTGACCCGGCGCGCGAATGCCGCAAGCCGCTCCGCGTCGCCCGCCGCTCGAAGTTCGGCTACGTACTTCACGACGATCGTCGCGAATATGCCGGCGACCGTCAGGCAGATCATGTAGGCGGCGTTGAGTGCCGAAAGCTCGCCATACTGCACGACGCCGATGCGCCGGCTGATCGCAAAATGGAACAGATAGCCGAGCGCGTTGATGAGCATCGACGACGCGAACACGATGGCGGACTGTAGGAAGAAATCACTACGCGCGAAGCGCCCGACCCGGGCGAACGTGTCAAGCAATCGGAGCCTCGCGGTTTTCCGGCGGGCTCGGCACATGGGATTCGTATTTGCGGACGATGAGACGCACCACGAGTCCCAATTCTTCGACGCCGAGAATCCGTGCCGCTCCCAAAAAGACGAATCCGCCGATGCCGAGCTGTCCGGCTAGATACGATGCGCGGGCATAAAACGATTCACCGACGTGTACGCCGAGCAGCCGGATCCACACGAGTGCGAACGCCATGATCGCAGAGCACGCGAGCACGCGCACGAACGACGATCCGACGCTACGCCAATCGAGCTCGCTCACGAGCCGCCGCACGAGTAGCAGCAGCAGCGTCGCCTGCACCCATTGGCTGACCGCATTCGCAAGCAGCAGTCCGCGCGCGCCGAGCGGTTTGAGCCACACGACCGACAGAACCACGTTGAGCACGACCGTCGCGATCGAAATTGCCACGGTCCAGCCGGTTTCCTTGCACGCAAAGCCGCAGCGCGTCAGCACCACGCAGGCCGCGAGCGCGACGAGCCCAATCGCCGCATAGGGCAGCAGACCGCCGCACAAATCGGTCGCCGTCTCGCCGAACTCACCGCGTTGAAAAAGCGCGGCGAACATGGGCCGCGCCAAGACGACCAGCGCCAGCACCGATGGTAACGTAATGAAGTTAACGAGCCGAAGACCCATCTCGACGCTTCGCGCAATACCCTTGCGATTCGCCACGGCGAACTGCGTCGCCAACAGCGGAAAGATGACCGTCGCGATCGCGGCGGCGAAAATCTGCTGCGGAAAGCCGACCAACTTCGTCACGTAATTCATCCCGGAGATGTAGCCCGGCGTCAACGTCGAGGCGAAATGGCGGTCGAAAAACAGCGCCACTTGACCCGCCGCCGACCCGACGACGATCGGCCCAAGCGTGAGCCAAATCTTGGCGAGGCCCGGGTGGCGTAAATCGAAGGCGGGGCGGTACATGCGGAGCCGCGCGACCGCCGGCGCCTGAACCAAGAGTTGCGCGAAGAGGCCCAGACTCGTGCCCAGCACGAGCGCGTATATCCCGAGCCGTCCGGCCAAGAACATGACCGTCGCGATCGTAACGGCGTTGATCGCGATGCCCTGCAGCGCCGACGAACTGAAGCGATTGCGGGCGTTGAGCATTGCGGAAAAGACGCCGGCCAGGCTCGTCGCGACGATGCTCGGCATGAGCCAGCGCGTCATCTCCACGGTCGTTGCCAGCTGATCCGGCGGGAAGCCGCTCGCGATAAGTCCGACATAGGTGGGAGCGAAGAGCCATCCCAACGCTGCGAGCGCCGCGAGCCCAAGCGCCAAAACGTTGAACACGGTGCCGGCGAGGCGGGCGCAGCCTTCTTCGTCGCCATGTGAAACGTAATCGGCAAACACCGGCACGAGCGCACTCACGAGGGCGCCGTTGAACACGCCGAAAAGAATCGTCGGAATGGTCGCTGCCGCGAGGAATGCGTCCATCTCGGCGTGCGTGCCGAACGAACGCGCGTTGACGACTTCGCGCAGGAAGCCAAGCACGCTCGAAGCCAGCGTGGCAGCCATGACGAGCAGCGTCGAGCCCGCGAGCGACTTGGTCGCGGGCTCGGTGGGCGGTAGCGCTCGGAGGAGTTGCGGCGCCCGTCGCCCGTGGCGCGGCAAACGCTCCTTAATGGGCGCCCTCGCCGCGTACGACGGCCGGAATCGTCCGAATCAAGATGGCAAGGTCCCCGAGCGGCGTCCACGTGTCGATGTAGCGGTTGTCCAGCCGCATCCAGTCGGCGAACGAGAGGTTCGAGCGACCGGAGATTTGCCACAGGCACGTGACGCCGGGCTTAACGGTCAAACGCCTCATCGCAAATTCGTCGTAATGCAAAATTTCGCTCGGCAGCGGCGGTCGCGGGCCGACGAGCGACATCTCACCGCGCAGGACGTTGATGAGATTGGGGAGTTCGTCGATGCTCGTGCGGCGCAACATCTTACCGAGGGGATGCAAGCGCGGATCGTTACGGAGCTTTAGAACCGGTCCGTCGACGTCGCTGTACGGTTGCAGATCGTCGTGGGCAAGATGCGCGCCGTCCACCATCGTTCGGAGCTTAAGCAACCGGAAGCGGCGACCGTCGCGGCCGACACGCTCCTGGCGGAAGAACGGCGAGCCAGGCGAAACGCAGACAATGCCGAGCGCAGCAACGGCAACGAGCGGCGCGAACGCCACGAGCGCGAGAAACGCGAACGCGACGTCGAGCGCGCGCTTGTAGACGATCCAACCCGGTGGAACGCGGCGTTCGAGGGTGCGAGCGGCGACGGTGGGACGAGGTGTTGTGGCGAACGCTTTGACTTCGGTTCGAGGCGTCACGAACGTCCGGCGCCGGCCATCGTGAGCGCGTCCCATACACGCGCGCCGACGTAATCGAAACCCGTAATCGTGCCGCCGAGCCCGCGGCGCCGGCCGATCTCGACGTACGGCGCATGTTCGCGCGTGTGATCGCTGCCGGGAGCCGTAGGATCGCACCCATGATCGGCCGTGAACAGGGCAAGGTCGCCCGGGCGAAGCGCCGCTTCGAGCTCGGGTATGTGTGCGTCGAGTTGCTCGAGGGCTCCGGCATAGCCGCGAACATCACGGCGATGACCGTACTTCGAGTCGAAGTCGTTCAGATTCACAAAAATGAAGCCCGAATCGATGGAACGCAAGAGTTCGTACGTGCGTTCCATCGCCTCCTTATTATCGGCGACGCGCGTCGACCGGCCGACGCCTCTTCCGCTAAAGATATCGCATATCTTACCCACGGCAAAGACGTCCGTGCCGCTTGCCGACAGGCGATCGAGCAAATTTTCCGGCGCTTCGACCGCGTAGTCGCGCCGGTTCGGCGTCCGCACGAAGGCACCCGATGCACCGGTAAAGGGCCGGGCAATCACGCGATTCACTTCATGGGGCGCAACGAGCATCGCGCGCGCGCGTTCGCACCAATCGTACAGGCGCGTCAGCGGGACGCGCTCTTCGTGCGCGGCTACTTGGAAAACGGAGTCGGCGGACGTGTAGAGGATCGGGCGGCCGGTGGCAAGGTGTTCGTCGCCCAGACGCGCGATGATTTCGGTGCCCGACGCCGCTACGTTTCCGAGCGGCGGGACGCCGCAGATCTCGTGGAAGCGCTCGACGATCTGGGGGGGAAACCCGCCGGGATAGGTCGGAAACGGAACGTCCGTGTGGATGCCCGCCATCTCCCAGTGTCCCGTAATCGTGTCTTTCCCGCTCGACTTTTCGCTGAGTTTCGCGACGAACGCATCCGGTTCGGGCGAAGCATCGACGCCGCGGATGGCCGTCAAGTGGCCGAGCCCGAGCCGTGCAAAATTCGGCAACGCTAGCCCGCCGACGGCACTCGCAACGTTGCCGATCGTATTCGCTCCGGGAGCGTCGCCGTACGTTGCAGCGTCGGGAAGTGCGCCGATCCCGCCCGAATCGAGGACGATGACGACGCATCGGGTCATGATTGCGGGCGCTTCGTAGTTGAAGGAGTGATGCCTCCCACGTTCGCGCGTGCGATGCTGCTGCTCGGCGCGTACGTAACGCTCGTTGCATGGCCGCTCGCGCGAGTCGCAGGCGCGCAACCATCCCCGGCTCGGTCTACGACTGCCCCCGCGCCCGCGTTCGCCGAACCATCGCCCTCGCCGACGCCGCCGACGGGTCTACGGCTCGCGCCGTTTCGGCTGACCGCGCGAACGATTAAGTTCTACTCCAATCGCTTCATCGTCGGCGCCGACGGCGATGTTGGCGTATCGCTCGGCGACGGTACGCGCATCGACGGCAACACGTTCTTCATGGATCTGCGGCTCAACCGCTTCGTCGTTGCCGGCGACGTGCGCGTCATCGCGGGCGGCTCGGTCACGCACGGAGCCGCATTCTCGGAATACCTCGATTTCGATCGCGCCTATTTCGTGCCGATCACCTCGGAGCCCGACCGGTGGACCTTCGTCGCGGGTGATTATGCGCATCCAGCTCTCGGGCGCGAGATGCCGGGCGACACGTTTTTTCTCCCCGACCTCGCCGGCGAACGCGTTTTCCTCACGGCCAATCGCGCGGTTATCGATCCGCGCGAGAGCGTGCGTTTCGCGCCGGCCAAAATCAACTTCGGCGCGGCCGCGACGACGTTCCCGAGTTACTTTCTCGATTTTTCACAAAATCCGTATTACGCGCAGAATTCGTTGCCGGGCGCGTACGTCGACGGACCGCTCGATTATGCCGGCGGCCGGCATTCGCTCGCGACCGTCCACGTGCGTTACGACTCGAACAACCACTTCTTCCCGGCCTACGAACAACATCAGTTCAGCGCGAACAGTTACTTCGTCGGCTCGATCAGCCCGTTGACGCGGCCGCTCAAACAATACGATTTCGTCGGCTTCGACCGGATTTCACCAGGGATGCAGGCGCAGATTGCGTTTCAAGAGATTACGTTCCAGCACGGGTTTTCCACGCCACTCTCGGCCACCGCAATCAGCGACCTGCAGGTCACCGGCAGCCTTCCGCACTCATACGTGCAGGCGCGCTTCGATCAATTCTACGACAGCCTGCTCGCGCGGCCCAACATGCGCCTCGCGACGGGACAATATTATTACGGCGATCCGAGCCATAATTGGCTTCCCGACCACCCCTCCGACGTAAGCGTGTCGTGGGTCGGCTTCCGCGTAGCGATACCGAAGCTTCCCTTGCAGTATCAGCTGCGCTCGTTTGCGGGCTTCGCGCACAACGGCATCTCGCCGCTGCAATCGCTCGGCGGCGTCGCGTACCATTCCGAATACGATAAGGGTCTGGGCTTTAACCTCTTGACCAAATCGCTGCCCGTTCTGCGCGATCGCAGCGGCCGCCATCGCGACCTGTACTTCTCGGCAAGCCTCGATAAGCAGCGCACCTATTTTTCGTTGCCGCACCACGTCGACGTGACGACGACGAACGTGTCGTTCACGAAACTCGTGGACCCGCAGAAGCTCGCCCTCGTCTTCGCCTATACGAACCAGAACACGGGCGACTTCTACGGCGCGCAGCAGACGGGCGCATACGCAGGCTATGCGAACGCGGTCGATCCCTTTACGGGTCAGCCGTATCCCGCGCTCAACGGCTTCCGCGGCTTCGCCACCACACGCTCGTTCAATCAACAGCTCGTGTACACGCCGAACCCCGGTTTCGCGCTCGATCTGACGATGCGCGAGAACCGCGATTACCCACGGCCGATCCCGGGCTTCTTACACGTCGTCGACGACGGCACGAATTTTACGAATTTCGGCGCGACGCCGTACCAGGCGACGGTGCAAGTGCGATACCGGTTTGCGCCGCAGCTCGTGCTCGACGTCTCGCGTTCGTATTACTTTAACTTCGCCGGCTATCAGCGTTGGCAGCCGCAATTTACCGTGCAGGTCGAAAAATGACGCGTCGGCCGTTCGGCGTCGCACTGGCGGTCATTTCGTTCGCCCTCGCTGCGGCGGCGGCACAGACGACGCCCGCTCGCGGCGGCGCGGTCGCCACGCCGTCGTCGCTCGCGAGCGGACAAACGCCGCCGCCGCTCGACGCCACGGCGACGCCACGCCCGGGCGGCACCGTCGTTTCGTGGACGGGACAGATCCTCGACGACCGCGCCGGCTACGTCTTCTTCACTACAGGCGACGGCTTTCGGCTGGACCGGGCCGTAAAGGTCGTCGACGCGCGCACCGGCGGTCCGACGACGCTCGTGCCCGAGACCAGGACGTATGCGCGGGCGGACTTCGACGCCGCGAGCGGTCGCGTCGTCGCGCTCGCATTATCGGCGAAGAAGCTGCCCGACGAAGCGACGTACGACGCCGTGAAACGCTTCGCCGTCGCGCTGTCGACGCCGGCGCCCAATCCCGATCTCGGACATCCGTCGCAGAGTTTCAACGGACGGATCGTACTCGTAACCTTTACCGTCGAAGTCCCGACCGCGACTCAATTCCGCGATCCCGTCTATCTTGCAACCGACGTTAGCGGCTGGAGCGCGACGGCGATCCGCATGGACCGCGTCGATGCGTTACACTATCGCGTCTCCCGCGACTTCGCCTCGGGCACGAAACTATTGTATCGCTACACGCGCGGGTCGTGGCGATCGGCCGAGCGAGATCAACGCGGCCTCGAACCCAAGCCGCACGAGTTGGTCGTCGAAAACGCCGACGTACGCGTCGTTCGCGACACCGTGTACTCGTGGGGTGACGGCGATCCCAATTCGCCGAACCTCGGCCCATCGCTGCCGACGCCGTTCAATCCCGTCCCCTTCAACCTTCCACCGCCCGCGCGACGCCGATAACGCGCTCGCGAAGGCTGACCGGTGCGAAGGCGCCGGCTTTACAAGCTGTCTCTGAGGCAGTATGCTTGAGAGACAGCATGCTTCAAAGACAGCCAGCGTTCGTCGGACGGGTCCACGAACTCGCAGTGCTGCAAGATGTCGCGGAACGTGATTCCGGCGCGCTCGTCCTCGTTTCCGGAAGGCGGCGGATCGGCAAGACATACCTCTTACAGCATTTCATCCATAATCGGCGAGCGATCTTCTACCAAGCGACTCGGCAGGCGCCGAACGTAGAGCTGACTGCCTTCACGCGTGAAGTAGAACGCGCTCTGGGAACGTTCCCACCTGGTTATTCATATCCGACTTGGGACGCCGCGTTCGACGATCTGACGGCACGTTGCGATGAAAAGAGGCTTGTCGTCGTCCTCGATGAGTTCTCATACCTTTGCGATTCGAGCCCAGGAATGCCGTCGATCGTACAACGCTGGTGGGACCTGCGAGGACGGAATTCGTCGATCATGCTCGTCTTGTGCGGCTCGTCGCAGAGCTTCATGGCGGATCTCGATAATGGGTCGGCGCCGCTTCACCAGCGCTTCACGGCAAAAATCCGTCTTGGCCCGCTCACCTTTCGCGAGGCGGCGCTTTTCGTACCGACGCTTACGCCCGCCGATCGAGCGCGGGTCTATGGTGTTCTCGGCGGGACGCCGCTCTACTTACGTGAGTGGAACGCTGCGCGACCGGTACGCGAAAATCTGATTCGGCTCTTCGGCGACCCCGCCGGTTTACTCGTCGATTCAGCTCGGCTCGTGCTGCACACCGATCTCGGCGACGCAACGGCTGCGTACCGGGCACTTTCGGCGGTCGCCGCAGGCGCAACCCGCCGGAACGATATCCTACAGAAGGCAAACATCACGAACGAGCGCGTTTTGCACCGACTCGAAGAGCTGTCGGTTCTGACGCGACGGGTCCCGATCACCGAGGGCAACGCCTCTCGGCGCGGCGTCTTTGCGGTAACGGACCCGTACTTTCGTTTTTGGTTTCGTTTCATCGAGCCGCATCAGGCCGCGATCGATCGCGGGTTCGGCGAACGTCTGATCGATGATGTCTTACGCGAGGGACTGGAGACGCACATGGGTTCCGTGTTCGAAGATATGGCGCGCACGTTTGCCGCTGAACTCGTACATGCAGGCGAACTCGAGGCGCTCGACGTTGGAGCGTGGTGGTCGACCGACGGGGATCATGAAATCGATGTCGTCGGCGTGCGGCGCACGAAAGTCACGTTCATCGGTAGCGTGAAGTGGCGTGCGGCGCCGCTGGGGCGGGATGTCTATCGCAACCTTCTGCGCCACGCGAATGCCCTGAACATCGACGAGTCTATTCCGTGGTTGCTCATTGGGCGCGGCGGCGCCGAGCCCACACTGTTGGAACGGGAGCCGCACGTTCGAGCCTACGACATCGACGATCTCTATGCGCCGAGGCATCGGAACCGCTAAGGGCGACTTCTACACCTCGCCGCGCGTCGAGCGCTACATCTCCGTTAACGCTCGGAGCTCGAGCCGGTGCCCGTCAAGGTCCGCTTCCTTTCGGTTCGACGGGTGCGACGATCTCCATCGCTTCATCGTGATAGACGACGGGAGCGCAACGCACGTTTTCGGCCGCGCTTATTACGAGCAAGGCCTGTTGCCGGCGCGCTTCGCCGCATGCCACGGCTGCGCCCGACGCATCGCCAACGTCGGTGAGCGGCGACGTCGCGACGAACGCGCCCGCCGGCACGCCGAGCGCGAGTAAGCGCGCAACGCGACGTGCGGCGACCCAATGAAAGGCCTGCGTCCGCCCGCTCGCACTGCCGTAGCGTTCGGCGAAATACGCCACCGGATGCGCGCCGTTCATCACCGCGGCAATCGTCGCGGCAACTGCCAGCGCGAACGGCAATGCCGCGAGACGGCCGCGCTTGCCGCGCACGACGAGCATGTAGCCGAGCACCGCGAGCACGACGAAGCCCGGCGTGCCGAACGTCATCGCATCGGTCGCGTACGTGCGCCACACGCGTTCGACGCCTAGCACGCAGGCGAGCGCCGACGCGAGGGCTACGATAAGCGCGCGGCCGCGCGACGCCGACACGAGCGCGTAGATACCGATCGCGACCGCCGGCAGCGCGAAGCGCAGCGACTGACCTGTGACGAACTGCGGCGTTCCGTTCGTGAAACCGAACGGGGCACACAGAAATGCGGCGACCGCTAACATCCAAAGGTACCGAAGTTGGACGTCGCGCGTCAGCACGAGCCCAGCGCACGACAGGGCGACGACGATGCACCAAGCGGCGCCGGCGCTTGCGAGCGCGGCGGGAAGCTGCGAGACGGCCTCCGGCAGATGAAAGGCCAGCGCCGTGCGCCATGCATCGGCAACGAACGTCGTTTGTGGCGGCACGAGGGCGGAGCGCCACAAGAGCGCATCGCGCGCGATCCACAGCACGAAGGGCACGAACGCGAGCGCGCTCGTCCATCCCGAGCGCACGGCCGCGAGTGCAGCATACACGATTCCCGAGGGCTTTACGAGAGCGAGCATCGCGCCGCCACGCAGATCGCGTGCGACGGCGAACTCGAGCAGCAGCGCTGCCTGCCACAAGTCGTTCTGCAACGAGACGAGTTGTTGCGCCGCAGGGCCGCTCGCGACGAGCGCGCAGCCGGCGAGCGTGGCCGTCAACCGATGCGCGCGCGGCGCGGCGCTCGCGACGCGCCAGATCAATAATGTGCCGGGTGCGACGCCGGCGAAGCCGACGTCGCGAATGCCGCTCGTCGCGAAGATACCCGCTGCGAAGAGCTCGGACGCACCCGGATACCACCAATAACGCGTCCCGGTCGTCCAGATGCCGTGATGGCGAACGTACGCGGCGGCGAGCGGCAAATGATAGATCGTCGTGTCGCCGTCCATGAGCGGACGCACGAGCGGCGGAGCCGCTAGCGCGACGGCGATGCCGAGTGCGATCGCGACGGCGCGCACGTCGAGCGCGTGCTTCGTTTCGTCGGAAGCCGCATCGCCCAGTCCGAAGCGCCGCACGCGAAGCGCCGCGAGCACGACGAGTGCGAGCCATAACGTCGCGCCGTATAAGAGGTGTGCGAAACCGAGCGCAAACGGCAGCGCGACGCCGAGCGCGAGTGCGGCGGCATACCGCTCGATGCGCACCTCCGCGCGCAGGGTGAGCAGCGGCGCGACGAACCACAAGCCGTATATCCACGCCCCGGCAGCAAAGCCGGCCGCCGCATCGGCGGCGAACGGCATCAGCGCGATTGCGAGACGATCTTGTGCGCCACCGTCGCCGCACCGAAGCCGTTATCGATGTTGACGACCGCGATGCCGGGCGCACAGGCATTCAGCATCCCGAGCAGTGCCGCCACGCCGCCGAATGACGCACCGTACCCGACGCTCGTCGGAACGGCAATTACCGGGGGACGCACGAGCCCCGCGACGACGCTCGGCAACGCCCCTTCCATTCCCGCCACGACGATGACGACGCGGCACGCGTCGAGGTCGTCGATCGCTGCAAGCGTGCGGTGAAGGCCCGCGACGCCGACGTCGTAACGTTCGACCACGTCGTGACCCAGCGCGTCCAGGACGTCCGTTGCTTCGCACGCGACGCGCAGATCCGACGTCCCGGCGCAAGCGACCGCGATGCGCTGCCCCGTGCGCGGCAGCGTTCCACAACGCAGCACCCCGGATCGTTCGCGATACGTCGCTTCCGGTAACTCGGGCGCCAGCGCCGCGCCGTCGTCCGCCGTCACGCGCGTGGCGAGCGCAAAGCCGCTGCGGTCGAACAACTCGCGAGCGATGCGGCCGATCTGCTCGCGCGTCTTGCCGGCCCCGTAGATGACTTCGGGCAACGCCGTGCGGGCGTGCCGTGCATGATCGACGCGCACGTCGACGGCGCCGTCGGCGCTCATTGAAAGTCGACCGGTACCGTGCGGCTCACGACGGTTCCGGCGGCGTCGCGCGCTTCGAGATCCATATCGTAAGTGCCGTGAAAGAAGCCGGGCACGCCGTGCGGGATCGTAAAAGCGAGCAGGAAGCGTCCGGGCGATAGACGCTGCAACCGAAACGCGTACAGCTTCACTTTCGCCGACACGTCCGTCACGTCGCTCGACGTGTGCACGTCCCAGCGAACGGTATCGCCGTCGTGCACGATCTTCGGCGTGACGGACACGGAGTCGATCCGCGGTCCGGCGGCCGTCGCCGTCGCGCCGGGAACCGGCGCGACGGTCCGCGGGCTGCCGCCGGGAAGCGGCGGCAGCGTCGCGTTCGGCGGGGCCGAAACGGGCAATAGCGGAGCGGAAACGCGGACGCCGCTTCCCACTCGCTCCGCGTCGACGTGCCGTTGTTGCGCGCACGCGCACGCGAACGCACATGCGACGGCAAGGGCTCCCATTCGGCTGGTGGAACGGGCCGTTAATGAGATACGAGCCCATCGATCTCGAACGCCTGCGCGTGACGTCGCTCGACGAACGCCCGTCGAAGGTTCGTGGCGACGAGCGAGGGCGGACGGTGAGAGCGGAGGCCTCATTCCGTGCGTGGTTCGACGCGCTGCCGAACATCCTGGCCGGCGAAGCGTTGCGCGAGCTCGTCACGCGCACCGCGCGCGCAATCGAACGCCGCCGTCCCGTTCTCGTGGGGCTCGGCGGCCACGTCATCAAGGTCGGACTCGGCGGCATGCTGTGCGATCTCGTGCGCGACGGTTACGTTTCGGCGCTCGCAGCCAACGGCTCGGTAGCGATCCACGACTGCGAACTCGCGCTAGCCGGTAAAACGTCCGAAGACGTCGATGTGGCGCTGCAAGACGGCTCCTTCGGCATGTCGGGCGAAACCGCGTCGTTCGTTCTCAGTGCGGTTTCCCGCGACCGCGCCCTCGGTGGCGGACGCGCGATCGGGCGGGCGCTACTCGACGCCGGCGCCGAGGGCGCGGCGCAATCGATTCTCGCGACCTGCGCGCGGCACGACGTCCCGCTAACGGTCACGGTTGCGATCGGCACGGACGTCGTCCACGCACATCCGCAAGCCGACGGTGCGGCCATCGGGGAAGCGGCGCTCGTCGACTTCCGCCTGCTCTGCGCGGTCGTGGCCGATCTGCTCGACGGCGGCGTATACCTCAATTTCGGCTCGGCGGTGCTACTCCCCGAAGCGTTTCTCAAAGCGGTCAGCGTGGCGCGCAATCTCGGCCATCGAGGCGACTGCACGACCGCCGACTTCGACTTCATCCGCCAGTACCGGCCCACGACCAACGTCGTGCGCCGCCCACATCTGGGCACGAACGGCAAAGGCTTCTCGTTTACGGGATCGCACGAATTGCTGTTCCCGCTCTTCTGGCAAGCCGTTCGCTGTACGCTCGCATGAGCGCGATCAGCATCGTCGTTCCACTCTACAACGAAGAAGGTAACGTCGGCGAACTCATCGATCGCCTCGGTGCCATTATGGAACGCGCGCTGCTCCCCGGCGAATGGTACGAAATCGTCGCGGTGAACGACGGCTCCCGCGACGGAACGCTCGCAGCCTTGCGCCGCGCTCAGGTGGTGCAACCGCGGCTCGTCATCGTGGATCTGTCGCGCAATTTCGGCCACCAGATTGCAGCCACGGCGGGACTCGATACGGCGTCGGGCGATGCCGTCGTGCTGATGGACGGCGATTTGCAGGATCCACCCGAGCTCGTCGCCGCCTTCTTAGAAAAGTGGCGCGAGGGCTACGACGTAGTCTACGCCACGCGCAAGGCACGGCGCGGCGAAGGCGCGTTCAAGCTTCTGACCGCGCGCGCGTTCTATCGCATCATTCGCCGCTTGACCAACGTCTCGATCCCCGTCGACACGGGCGACTTTCGCTTGATGAGCCGGCGCGTCGTCGACGCGCTCGGCAAGACCCGTGAAAAGCACCGCTTTCTACGCGGCTTGGTTAGCTGGGTCGGGTTTCGCCAGATCGGCGTCGAGTACGAACGCGACGCGCGCCACAGCGGCGTGACGAAATATCCGTTCTCGAAAATGCTGACCTTTGCAATCGACGGCATCACGTCGTTCTCAGAGATACCGCTGCGCTTCGCGACGTATCTCGGCTTCATCGTAAGCCTCATCGCCTTCACGTACGCCGCCGTCGTTTTATTCCTAAAGTTTTACGGTTACAACGAACCCGGTTACACGTCGATGATGCTCGCCATCCTCTTTCTCGGCGGCGTGCAATTGATTACGATCGGCATCGTCGGCGAATATCTCGGACGCATCTACGATCAAGTAAAGCAGCGTCCGCTCTATCTGCTCTCGAGCGTCGAGCGCGGGAAAGCTGCGGAGAACGACGTCGCGATCGCCACGCGCTCCCGCGAGCCGCTTTCGCGATAGACGATCGGCCGCGGGGGCGGCGACGCTCCGGACACGGTGAAGGCGGCCTGCAGCGCGTAGGTGTGCGACGCGCTCGCGTCCCCGTACACCATGGCGAGCGTGGCGCCGCGTTCGACGACGTCGCCGCCGCGCACGCCCAAGACGATGCCGGCTCCGGCGCCGCTTGACTCGACCAGATCGCGCGCGGCCTCGCCGAGCGAGACCGGGTCGACCGCCGCTACGAAGCCGGCGTGCGCCGCGCGTATCGCCGTGGCTTCGGCATGGGGGCGCAGACTGGTAAGCGCGCCCGGTCGCGCGCCTTGCGCCGAGAGCATCGCTTCTAACCGCTCGTACGCTGCCCCCGAGTCGAGCGCACGCTGCAGCGTCGCATCGATGCTCGCTTCCGGGTGGCCGGCGAGCCGCAACAGCGCCGAGGCCAGCGCCCGTACGACCGTGTCCAAGCGCCCGCCGGGTGCTTCGCCGTGCAGATAGTCGCGAGCCGCAATCGCTTCGAGTCCGGTGCCGATGGCGGGGCCGAGCGGCTCGTTCATGTCCGTGACGAGCGCGCGGGCCGGCCGCCCGAGTGCTTCGGTCAGCGCGACGAGCAGATCGGCGAGATCGTAGGCGGCTCGGGCGTCGGGCAAAAACGCGCCACGGCCGGCCTTCACATCGTACACGATCGCGCTCGCGCCGCCCGCAATCTTCTTCGCAACGATCGAGGCGGCGATGAGGCCAGGCGCGGGGACGGTCGCCGTGCGGTCCCGCAGCGCGTACATGCGCTTATCCGCCGGCACGAAGCGGTCGCTTTGCGCGGCGATCGCACAACCGGCGTCGCGCACGCAGGCTGCGAATCGTTCCGGGGAGAGGTCGGTTCGCACGCCCGGCACGGCCTCGAGCTTGTCGAGCGTGCCACCGGTGTGGCCGAGCGCGCGACCGGAAAGCTTTGCCATAGGCACGCCGCAGGCGGCAACGAGCGGCACGACCGCAAGCGTTGCCGTATCGCCGACGCCGCCCGTGCTGTGCTTGTCGAGCGCCGCTACGGCGGCGGAAGCGAGGACGTCGCCGCTCGCGACGAAGGCTCTCGTAAGCGCGAGCGTTTCGCGAAACGACATCCCGCGCAGCACGCAGGCCATCAAGAGCGCCGCGAGCTGCGCATCGTCGACGACGCCGCCGAGATAGCGTCCGACGATGCTCTCCCAGTCGGCCGGCGCGAGCTCGGCGCCGTCGCGCTTGGCAGCGATCAGCCGGCGCATCGCGGTATCGTGCATGCGCGAGGCTTTGCCGCGGCCGCGTTCGCCGCCCGCGCGTGAGCGCGGTTCGCGCTCGCTCGTCGCCGCTAGTGCTCGTTCCGGCAGCCTTCGCCGCCGGCGCCTGTGCGGCGCGTCTGCTCGCGGCGCACGCGCCGGTGCGCCTGCGCACCGATTTCGCTCAGCCGCTCGTCGTCGTGACCGACTGGGGCGGTTACGGCGCGGCCTGCTTCGCGGTGCTCGCCGCGACGATTGCGTGCGCCACGTTCGGCGCGGCGCGCTCGTTCGCTGCCGCACGAAACGTCGGCGTGCCCGTTCGCGCGGTGCTCGGCTGTGCCGCGCTCACGATCGCGCTCGCATGGCTCTGGCCCTTCGTCTACTCGAGCGACGTGTACGCGTATGCCGCATACGGGACGCTCGCCCGCGACGGCTTCGATCCCTACGTGCCGGTGAACCCGCGCGCAACGGAACCTGCAGTCACCGCTGCACGGTACCAGTGGAGCGGTGACTTTCCCGTCTGCGTATACGGACCGGCGTTCGTCGCGCTGGCGCGCCTGGTTGCGAGCGTTGCAAAAGATACGACCCCGGCGGGCCTGCTGCTGCAGCTCGCGCTCCTGCGGGCCGCCGCAGCGGCGGCGTTCCTGGCTGCAATCGTCGTGCTCGACCGCGCGCTCGCAACGCAGGAGCCACGAGTTCGATCGCGCGCGCTCGTCGCGTTCGGCGCAAACCCCGTCGCCCTATGGGCGGTCGCCGAAGGCCATAACGACGCGCTCGTCGTGCTGACCGCGTTCGCCGGGGGCGCCGCGTTCGTCGGTGGGCGGCGCGTTGCGGGCGCCCTCGCCATCGCACTCACGCCGGTACTCAAGGCGACCGGCATGGCCTTCACGCTTGCTGCAACGTTCGGCGCGGCGTTCTTCGACCGGCCGCCGGAGCGCAAGCGTACGTTCGCAGCGCTCGTTGCCGGGACGCTCGTGGCGGCGACGCTCGCCGTCCCGCCGCTGCTGCCCGCGCTCGGTGCCGAGCGGGTGACCGCCCGTTTCGCGCCGTTCGCATCGTTTGCCGCGCTCGGCGGGCCGCTCGCATCCGGCCTCGCTGCCGCCGGCCTTGCCGCCCCGGCCGTCGTGCGGCTCGTACGGCGGCAGCGCGACGGCCTTGCGCTCGCCGCGCTTGCGGCGATCGCGGCACTGCCCAATCCCTATCCGTGGTATGCCGTCTGGTTGCTGCCGTTTGCGCTCGTCGCGGGCGACGGGCTCGCCGCACGAACGCTGTGGTGGGTGACGATTTGTTCGGCGATACGTTATCTTCCCGACGCCGCCGGCTGGAACGACGCGACCGCCGCTCGCACGACCGCCACCGTTGCCTTGGCGCCGTTCTTCGTCGGCGCAATCGCGCTCGCGAGCCGAAAGAAAGCGACCTCAACGTGATAGCCCTACTCGCCATTCTCGCCACGCTCGCCACGCCCATGCCGCAAAGCGCACCCTCCGAACCCGGGATCGAGTCGTCCAGCGCTTCGCCGTCTGCGGCATCCGTCTCGCCCGCCACCTCGGCCTCACCGCTGCCGTCGGCTTCACCCGGTACGACCGCTTCGCCGATGGGGACCGCTTCCCCGATCGTGACCGCTTCGCCGATCGTGACCGCTTCGCCGGTGGGGTCGAGGTCGCCGGCGGCGTCCGCGTCACCGGTCGCGACGGCCTCGTCGACGGCATACGGCTACCGCTTCGTGCCACGCCAACCCGAACAGCCAGCTCCCGGCGAGCCGCAGATTTTTGCGGTGTATCTCAACAGCAAGAAGCTCCGCTCGCAAGGGCCGATCACAATCCGCGTCACGACGAGTTCGGACGTGGTAAAGGTCGTGACGAGCAGCAACGGCCGGCAAGGCAACATTCCCAAGATTTCCGACGGCGACTTCGAAGCCTCAAGCATGCTGCCGAAGCTGCCGCTCATCGCCTCGGGAATTCGCACGACCATCGATTTCATTGCGGTAGGCCCGAGCGGCAAACGCGTTACGGTTCCCGTCCCCGTCGTTCTGCAGTGATGCCGCGCGCGGCCGCACACGCGCTTGCGACCGCCGGCGCCGTTACGGCCGGGATGACCGCGCTTGCGAGCGCGCAAGCACCGCCGCCCACGTCAGCACCCGCCGTCTCCGCTTCGCCTGCGCCTGCGCCTGCGGGCGCAACGCCGGCGCCCAGCCCTTCTGCCGCAGCCTCACCGACGCCGACGGCATCGCCGACTCCGCGCCCGCTCTACAATTACGTGTACCGGCCGCCGCAGGCCGGGGCCGCGCCGTTGCCCGAGCCCGGCGGTCCGCAGATCGCCGAAATCGACCTGAGCCAGATCGCGTTCGTTCCACCGAGCGACATCCACGTTCGCGTCGTGACCAACGGACCTACGACGTCCGTGGTCGCATCGACGCTCGGACGCACCGTACAACTGCAACGAACCGGCGACGGCATCTTTGCGATCGACGCGAATATACCGGCGATTCCGTTTTGGCTCGGTTATCTGCGCAACCGCACGTATCCGATCACGTTCGTAGCGAGCGTCCCCGACGGGCGCAGCACGCAGGTCGTACTCGCGCTGACGCTACGCTGAACGTAAGGAGCACGCGGCACATGGCCAACGCGATCAACGGCATCGATACGCACACGTATCTCGTCAAGGAACCCGCACGCGCGATGGCTTTTTCGCGCGACACGATGGGATTGCAGCAGACCGCCGAGTTCGAGCAGGGCGGCGAATTCGAGTTGCCCGACGGTACGGCATCGTTCATCCTGCATCAGCGCAAGCCGAGCGTCTCCTCCGTGCCGACGGCCTAGTACACGAAGATCGCTACGCTCGCGCCGTCGCTCGTCCGGGCGCTGCCTGGTTCGAGCCGGCCGCTCGCCGGAGTCTTGGAACGCTTGCGCACGCACGATGGCGCTTTTGCATTGCACGAGACGACGCCGGCGGCACGGCCGTATCTGTTGGCGGGCGTCTTCGGCGCGCTGCGTTGCCCGATGCTCGTCGTAGTGCCGACGCCCGACGTTGCGGAGCGCACCTTCGCGGATCTGACGTACTATCTCGGCAGCGATCCGGCGGTCACGCTCGTGCGGCCGCGCGAGGAAAGCGTCGGCGTTATCGAATCGCCCTCCGAGCGCAGCGCGCGCATGACGCTTTTAGCCGAGCTCGCCGCCGGACGCGCGCACGTCGTCGTAACGCCGGTCGCAGCGTTACGGCAATATGTCGTGCCGAAAGCAACCTTCGCCGGCCTGTGCTTTCGGCTTGCACCCGGCGACGAGGCCGGCTTCGAGTCGCTGCAAGAGCAGCTCTTCGCGCGCGGCTATCGGCGCACCGACGTCGTATCGGCCGCGGGCGAGTATGCGGTACGGGGCGGCATCGTCGACCTATGGTCCGCAACCGCCGCCGAGCCGGCACGCATCGAATTCTTCGGCGACGAGATCGAATCGATCCGCACGTTCGATCTGGTGACGCAGCGTAGCACCGCGCCGCTGGACGAACTCGACGTCGTGCCGTGGAGCGAACTTACGCGCGATCCGGCGTTGCGCGAACGGGTCGCCGCGCGGCTCACCGGCACGCCCGCGACGATCGATGCGGCCCGGGCTTATCTCGCAAGCGGGGCAGAGCTTCCCGAATCGTGGCTGCCGCTGGCTTACGACGAACGCGAGACGTTACTCGATTACTTGGCGGCGCACGCGCTCGTGGTCTTGGACGAACCCGCGATGCTGGCCACGGTCGAACGCGGCCTCGACGACGAACGCTCGCGTGAAGCACGCGTCTTGCTCGACGCGGGGGTACCCGGCGAATTATCGGTGGACGAGCCTGCCGTCGGCGAAGCGTTGCTCGCCGACATCGTTACGCCGCAACCGAGCTTGGGGTCGCTCGCGGGCGCATTCGCCGCTAGGCGCACGCTCGTTCTCCCGGGAGCGATCGAAGGCGAAACGTTGCCGTGGCTGCCACGAACGCTCGAGTCGTTCGTGTTGGAAACGCGCCCGGTCGAACACTTCAACCGGCAACTCACGATGTTTCTCGAGCAAGTGAAAGCATGGGTCGCGGCCGGCGAAACGGTCGCGCTCGTCGCGTCCGGTGCCTCGCGTTTGACCGAGATGCTGCGCGCCGCAAACCTGGCCGTCGAACGCAGCGCGACGTTATTGCATTTGCGCGAAGCCGGCGCCGCATCGTTCGTCGGCAGCGCACCGGGAATGACGCGCGGCGGCGTGGTCTTCGTCGATCAAGGCAGCATCGAAGCAGGCTTTGCAATTCCGGGCTTGCGCCTGCACGTGCTCGGCGATCGCGAGATCTACGGGCAGCCTGCGAAACGCGTCAAGCTGCGCGCGGTCAAGGAAGGCGTGCCGGTCACGCTCGCCGATCTCAAGGTCGGCGATTACGTCGTGCACGCGACGCACGGCATCGGACAGTATCTGGGACTGCGCACGGAAACGATCCTGGGCGCGACGCAAGATTACCTCGATCTCAAGTACGCCGGCACCGACCGCATGCTCGTGCCGGTGACGCAGATGCATCAGGTCGGCAAGTACGGCGCGACTGAGGGTGCGGCGCCGCGGCTTTCCAAAATGGGCGGGGCGGATTGGGCGCGCACGAAGTCGCGCGTCTCGGAAAGCCTGGCAAAGATCGCGGACGGCTTGGTCGCGCTCTACGCCGAGCGCGAGAGCGCGCCCGGCTACGCCTTTGGAAACGACACCCCGTGGCAAGCCGAACTCGAAGAAGCCTTCCCGTACGAGACGACGCCCGATCAGCAGAAAGCGATCGACGACGCGAAAACCGACATGGAACGCGCGCGTCCGATGGACCGGCTGGTGTGTGGCGACGTAGGCTACGGCAAGACCGAAGTCGCCGTGCGCGCGGCCTTCAAGGCGATCGCCGATAAGAAACAGGTCGCCATCCTCGTCCCGACGACGCTGCTCGCGGCGCAGCACGCACGCACCTTCGGCGCACGTTTCGCGAGCTTTCCCGTGCGCATCGAAGAGCTCTCGCGCTTCAAAACGAAAAAGGAACAGCAGGCGGTGCTCGCCGGTGTCGCCGCAGGCCAGGTCGACGTCGTGGTCGGGACGCACCGCCTCCTGCAGAAGGACGTCGTCTTCAAAGACCTCGGCTTGATCGTCGTCGACGAAGAGCAGCGCTTCGGCGTCATGCACAAAGAACGTCTCAAGCAGATGCGTTCCACCGTCGACGTGCTGACGCTATCGGCAACGCCGATCCCGCGCACGTTGCACATGTCGCTGCTCGGCGTACGCGACCTTTCGCTCATTCAAACGCCGCCGAAGAATCGCATGTCGATCAAGACCGTGGTGGTGCCGTTTTCCGACGCGATCGTACAGAAGGCGATCGTGCAAGAACTCGACCGCGGCGGCCAGGTGTACTATCTACACAATCGCATCGAATCGATCTACGGCGTCGCTCGCGCGCTGCAGCAGCTCGTGCCCAAGGCGCGCATCGCCGTCGGACATGGCCAGATGACCGAGAGCGAGCTCGAACCGATCATGGCGAAGTTCGTCGAAGGCGACATCGACGTGCTGATCGCGACGACGATCATCGAGAACGGCATCGATATTCCCAACGCCAACACGCTCATCGTCAACGACGCCGACCGCTTCGGTCTCGCGCAACTGTACCAGCTGCGCGGCCGCGTCGGACGTTCTAATCACCAAGCATACGCGTTCTTACTGTATCAAGCGCACAAGGCGCTCAGCGACGACGCCAAAGCGCGGCTCGAAGCGATTCGCGAATTCACCCATCTGGGCAGCGGCTTGCAGGTCGCCATGCGCGACCTCGAGATCCGCGGCGCGGGCAATCTGCTCGGAGCGGCGCAGTCCGGCTTTATCGGTGCTGTCGGCTTCGAGACGTACTGCGAGTTGCTGGCCGAAGCGATCGCCGCACGCAAAGGTGCCGAGGCCCGCTTACCGGAGCGCCGGGAAGCGGTCATCGACGTCAAGCTCGATGCTTACATTCCCAACGATTACATACCGCAGGTATCCCAGAAAATTGGGGCCTATCAGCAGTTGGCCAACGCCCGCAGCGAAGCGGAAGTCGACGAACTCGCCGAGGGCCTGCGCGACCGTTTCGGTCCGCTGCCGGAGCCGCTCGCCAATCTCGTCGAGGTTACGAAGCTGCGCACTGCGGCACTGCGCAAAGGCGTTACACGCGTCATCGTCGACAACGCGCGCCTCACGCTCGGGGTCGGAAGCGCCTTTTCGATCGCCCCGAACGCGATCCCGAAACTTCAGTCGCTCACGAAGAATAAGTTTCGCTTCGGGGACGGCAAGATCACGATCGACCTTCCGGACCGCAAGCCGGTCGAACACCTGCCCCAGTTGCGAGCGCTTCTCGACGCACTCTAATCCGGCCGGCAAGCCGGCGGCAGGAACGTCGCGCCCGGGCGCACGAAACCGGCTTCGCTTGTGGAGTCCGCTTCAAGAACGGCTCCGCGCCTTTGTGTTCGCCTTGGAGTTCGTCATGCCGTTCGCGCCACGCCCGCTCGTTCTCACCACACTCTCACTTGGTCTGGGCCTATCGGGCTGCTCGGGCGCCGCCGGAGCAGCCGGCGGTGACGTCGCCTCGGTCAACGGCACCGCGATCACCCGCTCGGATTTCGATGCGAAGATGGAGTCGTCGCCGACCGCGAAGCAAGTACTCAATCAGCTGGTGCAAGGCGCGCTGATCGACAAATATGCCAAGGACAACAACATCGCCGTCGCCGACGCCGACATCGATAAAGAAGAGAACGACATCAAGTCGAAATACCCGCCGGGGCAATTCGAGCAGATCCTCAAGCAGCAGGGCCTCAGCGAAAACGACGTGCGCACGATTCTGCGTCAGAAGATCGTGGTCGACAAAGCCGTCGGCGCGAACGTTCACATTAGCGACGCCGACGTCAAGAACTATCTTGCGAAGAACCACGCGACGCTCGACACCGCAGAACAAGTTCGCGCGCGCCACATCTTAGTGCCGAGCCCGCAAACGGCGCAGCTGGTCGAAAGTAAGTTGAAGAGCGGCGGCGATTTCGCGGCGCTCGCGAAGCAATATTCGACCGATCCCTCGAGCAAGGACAAGGGCGGCGAACTGGGCTTCTTCGGTAAGGGACAGATGGTGCCGGCGTTCCAAGAAGCCGCCTTCTCGCAACCGCTCAATAAAGTCGGCAAAGCCGTGAAGTCGCCGTTCGGATATCACATCATCGAGGTCGAAGAGCGCAAGCCCGCACAGATCGCAACGCTCGCGAACTCGCGTGACAAGATTACGACGACGCTCAAGACGCAGCAGGAGCAGACGCAGATTCCCACGTTCTTGCAAGGCTTGCGCAGCAAGGCCGACATTAAGATCTACGACGATCGCCTCAAGGACGCGTTGCCGCCGGTTCCGGGCGCGCAGGCCACGGGCGGAGCGCCCGCCGCGGGCGCTGCGCCGGCCGCATCGCCGAAGTAACGCTCCAAGACCTCCCCCTCCGCGCGCCGAAGAAAGGCCCGAGATGCGCATCGTCGGTCTCGGGCCGGGTATTCCCAACCTCGTCACGCTCGGCGGCCTGGAAGCACTGCGTGCGGTCGGTCGCGCGGTCGCATTGCTCGCCCCACCCGAACTCGTACTCTTCCTGGAAAGCGAGGGGATCGCGATCGAACGCGACCTCATCGCGGATCCGGCGTTGTTCGTGCGCGGTTCGAGCGAGTCGATCGAAGCGTTCGTGCGACTGCCGCACGATCGCGACATCGCGATCGGCGTACTCGGGAACCCGCTCTCGGATTTCCCCGGCCTGCCGCCGCTGTTGCGCGCTCTCGATGCCGCCGGAATCGTGACGGAGCTCGTGCCGGGCATGCCGCGAGCGACGCTCTCGGCGGCCATTGCCATGCCGCTGGTCCCCTTACCGCCCGCATCGGCGCACTATACGTGGGGCGATCTCATCGAGGTGATGGCGCGCTTGCGTCGCGGCTGTCCGTGGGATCGCGAGCAGACGCACGAATCGCTCGTTCCCTATCTCGTGGAAGAGACGTACGAAGTCGTCGAAGCGATCGAAGCGCGCAGTCCCGTAGAACTCTGCGAAGAGCTCGGCGACTTATTGCTGCAGATCGTTTTTCACGCGCAGCTCGCGACCGAACGCGGCGCATTTTCGATCGCCGACGTGGTCGACGGTCTATCGAATAAGATGATCCGCCGCCATCCACACGTCTTCGGCGATCGCGCCGTCGCAAGCGTCGCGGAAGTGTGGCAAAACTGGGAGCAGCTCAAGTCGCTCGAGCCGTCCGCCGCCAAGCGATCGAGCCGGCTCGACGGCATCCCGCGGGGCCTCGGCGCGTTGCAGCGCGGTCAAAAGATGCAGGACAAAGCGGCGCGCGTCGGCTTCGATTGGCCCGCGATCGACGGCATTCGGGACAAGCTCGCCGAGGAGATCGGCGAACTCGAGGCGGCGCGACGCGATAACGATCTCCGCGCCGTGCGCGAGGAGCTCGGCGACGTGCTGTTCACGATCGTGAATCTGGCGCGCGCGCTCGGCATCGACGCCGAAGGCGCGATGCGGGCGGCGAACGATAAGTTCTACCGCCGCTTTACGTTTATGGAACGGCGCGCAGAGCATGAGGGACGCAAGCTCGGCGAGTTGACGCTCGGAGAACTCGAGGCGTTATGGCAACTGGCCAAGAGCCAGGCGGCGTGAGCGGCGAGGCCATCGTGCGGGTGCGCATGGGCGCGCACGACGCGCATTACGGCGGCGATCTCGTCGATGGAGCACGCATGCTCGCGCTTTTTGGCGACGTTGCGACGGAGTTGTGCATTCGCGAGTCCGGCGACGAGGGGCTCTTCGCCGCGTACGAGAGCGTCGAGTTCCTCGCGCCGGTGCATGCGGGCGATTACATCGAGGCCGTCGGACGCATCGTGCGCACGGGCAAGCGCTCGCGCGCGATGGAGTTCGAAGCGCGCAAAGTCATCGCCGCACGCCCCGAGCGGTCGCCGAGCGCCGCCGACGTACTCCCGGGTCCAGTCGTCGTTTGCCGCGCGCGCGGCACGTGCGTCGTCCCGGCGCGTTAGCAGGCCAGCGCTCACCGCATCGTGCGGATCGACAAGTTTCTCAAAGTCTCGCGGCTGGCCAAACGCCGCAGCGAAGCGCACGAAGCGCTGGTCAACGGCCGCATCGCGCGCGACGGTAAGCCGCTCAAACCGGGATACGACGTCAAAGTTGGCGACGTTATCGAGTTGCATTACGCGCGCAAATTCGTGACGGTGCGCGTGCTGCTCGTACCGGAAAAGGTAACGCCCGCCTTGCGCGACACGCCGCTGTACGAAGTGCTCGCCGAACGGCGCGACGAGCCGGCCGACTGGCTCGGCTAACCGTGGCGTCGACGCTGTCGGCCGACACCAAAGACGCGCTGGCGCGCGAACCGGTAGAGCGCGAGCATTGTCGCGCGTCGCTTCGCGACGGGCTCGTCCGCTACGGCGCCCGCGGCGCCGTGTTCCGCACCCAGCGGCCCGCGATCGCGCGGCTCGCGTGGTCGCTCTTCGACCGGCCGCCCGGACCCATTCGTAAGATCGCCGGGACGCGGCTGCGCGGACTTCCCACCTACGAGATCGACGTGCCGGTCTTCGATACGCGCGCACCGGCGACGGCGCGTTGCGATCGCCGGATGGAGTTGCGCGCCGCGTTCCTGGCCTGCGGATCGCTAGCGCTTCCGGTTCGCGGCTATCATCTGGAGTTCGTCGCGCCGGACGATGCGTCGGCAACGCGCCTCATGGGCGTCCTGCATGGCGAGGACGTGTCGCCCAAACGCATGCGACGCGACGGCCGCGACGTCGTGTACTTCAAAGATGCCGAAGCGATCGCCCGGGTATTGGCAACGATCGGCGCATCGCAAGCGGTGTTCGCGATCGAAGATTTGCGCGCGCTTAAGGAGACGAAGAACCGCATCCGCCGGCTCGTCAACACGGAGGCGGCCAACGTCGACCGTACGGCGATAGCCGCGACCGCGCAACGAGAACGTATCGCCTTTCTCGCCGATGCGTACGGCTTGCACCGGCTGTCGCCGGCGCTGCGCGAGACGGCGGAACTGCGTCTCGCGCATCCGACCGAGACGCTCGCGGAATTAGGGCGCCGCTGCCGACCGGCAGTCGACAAGTCGACGGTCGGCGGCCGCATGGCAGCGCTATCGAAAGCGGCGGCGCGACTGTGCACGACGCTCGTAAATCCCCAACCGCGATGACGGCGAACCGCCCGAGTTGCGCGAAGGTGGAAAAGACCGTCTACGGGTAAGCGTCGTGTCATGCGCATCGGAATTAACGGCTTCGGCCGCATCGGCCGTAACTTCACCAAAGCCTTACTCGAACGCCATCCCGGCGTCGAGATCGCCGCGGTCAACGATCTGACGAGCCCCAAAGAATGCGCTCACCTCTTTAAATATGATTCGAACTACGGCACGTTTGCCGGCGACATCGGGGTTTCGGGCGACGGCATTACGATAAACGGCAAGCCGATCAAAGTAACCGCCGAGCGCGATCCGTCGAAGATCGCTTGGAAAGATCTCGGCGTCGAGGTGGTGATCGAGTCGACCGGGCTCTTTACGGACGCATCGAAAGCTCGCGCGCACATCGACGGCGGTGGCGCGAAGAAAGTTATTATTTCGGCACCCGCTAAGGGCGAAGACATCACGCTCGTTTTAGGGGTAAACCATAACGCATACGACCCCTCCAAGCACCACATCATTTCCAATGCGTCCTGCACCACGAACTGTCTTGCGACGGCCGTGAAGCCCGTGGTCGACAAGCTCGGCTGGGTGAAAGGCTTCATGACGACGGTGCACTCGTACACGAACGACCAGAACATTTTGGACGCGCCACACAAAGACTTGCGTCGCGCACGCAACGCCGCGACCAACATCGTGCCGACGTCGACCGGCGCCGCCAAAGCACTCTACCTGACGATTCCAGAGATCCAAGGGACGTTCGACGGCTTCGCGCTACGCGTTCCGACGCCGACGGTGTCGATGATCTATCTCGTCGCACAAGTGAAGCGCGAGACGACCAAGGACGAGCTCAACGCGATTCTTCGCGAAGCCGCCGGTGGCGACCTCAAAGACATCATGGGCTACAGCACGGAAGAGCTGGTGTCATCCGATTACAAACGTTCGTCGTATAGCTCGATCGTCGATTCCGCCTTGAATAATGCCAACGGCGACCTCATTCAGCTCGCGGCCTGGTACGATAACGAGTGGGGTTATTCGTGCCGTCTGGCCGACGTGACCGAGATGGTGCTCGCGAAGCTTCCCGCCGCCGTCTGACGTGACGTTCCGCCGCCTGGAAGGTCTCGACGTTCGCGGGAAGCGCGTCGTCGTGCGTGAGGATCTCAACGTGCCGCTCAAAGACGGTGCGGTCGGGGATCCGACGCGTATCGTGGCCGCGCTGCAGACGCTACGGTATCTGCACGAACACGGCGCACGGACGATCGTCCTGTCGCATCTGGGACGGCCCGACGGCAAGCCCGTCCCCGCGCTCTCGCTGCGCCCCGTCGCCGCAGAACTCTCGACGCGTTTGGGCGTTCCCGTTGCCTTTGCCGACGACTGTGTGGGCCCGGCGGCAAATGCCGCGGTTGCAGCTTTGCGCGATGGCGACGTCGTGCTGCTCGAAAACGTGCGCTTCCATCCCGAAGAGGAAGCGAACGACGCTGCCTTTGCAAAATCGCTCGCGTCGCTCGGCGACCTCTACGTGAACGACGCCTTCGGCACCGCACATCGCGCGCACGCATCGACGGAAGGCATCGCTCACGATCTTCCGTCGGCGGCGGGCTTCCTGATGGAAGCGGAGCTGTCGGCGCTGGGCGAGCTCACGCAACATCCGCGCAAGCCGTTCGTGTGCGCGATCGGCGGGGCGAAGGTCAAAGACAAAGTCGGCGTGTTTCTCAACTTGATGGAACGCGTCGATGCGTTCGTCATCGGCGGCGGGATGGCGAACACGTTTCTCGCGGCGCAGGGCATCGACGTCGGTAACAGCTTGCGCGATGCGGACCTGGAACCGGCGAAGCAGATCCTCGCGCGCGCGCAGGGTCGCAGCGTCGGGTTCCATCTGCCGACCGATGCGGTCGTTTCCACAGCCTTCGACGCCGACGACAAAGCCAAGCCCGTCGAGCTCTCCGATCTCGACGCGAACGAAATGATTCTCGACATCGGCCCGGCGACGGCCGACGCCTACGCCGCCGTGTTACGCGGCGCCAAGACGATCGTCTTCAACGGCCCGATGGGCGTCTACGAGAAAGCGCCATACCGCAACGGAACGCGCGTTATCGGCATGGCGATCGCCGATGCGACGAAGGCCGGCGCGACCAGCGTCGTCGGCGGCGGCGATGCGGCGGCGGCGGCGGCGGAACTCGGCTTCGCGGATGCGATGACGCACGTCTCCACTGGCGGCGGCGCGACGCTCGAGTATCTCGAAGGCAAGACGCTGCCTGGCGTTGCGGCGCTCGAACCAGAGCGCGCCGCGACGTGATCGGCTCGCGCCGCCCGCTCATCGCCGGCAACTGGAAGATGCACTGCACGATCGGCGAGGCTCGTGCGCTCGCGCGCGCACTACGCGAGCTGCCGGTCGCGCCCGGCGTAGACGTGGTCGTCTGCCCGCCGTTCACCGCGCTTGCCGCGGTCGCGAGCGAACTCGCCGGTTCGGCGATCGCCGTCGGCGGCCAGAACGTGCACGAAGCACCGAGCGGTCCGTACACGGGTGAGATATCGCCCGCAATGCTGAGCGATGCGGGCGCACAGTACTGTATCGTCGGCCACTCCGAGCGCCGCGCATCGTTCGGCGAAAACGACGACGCGGTCAACCGCAAAGTGCGTGCCCTAATCGAGATCGGCATCGTGCCGATCGTCGCCGTCGGCGAGACGCGCAGCGAACACGAAGACGGTCAAGCGATCGCGAAAGTGACGGCGCAGGCCCGCATGGCCTTCGCGAGCGTCGCGCCCGAGGACGTGGCGCGATGCGTCGTCGCCTACGAGCCGATTTGGGCGATCGGCACCGGGCTCTCCGATACGCCGGCCAACGCCGACCGGACCATCGGTGAGATCCGCGCGTCGGTACTCGGGCTCTCCGGCGCGCGGTTATTGTACGGCGGCAGCATGAAACCCGAGAACGCCGGCGCGCTCATGAACGAAAGCAATATCGATGGCGGGTTGATCGGCGGCGCGAGCCTGCTGCCCGATGGATTCTCGGCAATCATTCGCTACGCGCACGCCGCGCAAGCGGTTTGATGCCGGCGCGAGCACGCGAGGGGCCGCTCGTTCTTGCCATTCTCGACGGCTGGGGACACCGCGACGGCACCTACGGCAACGCGATCGCGAATGCCGACCTGCCGAATTGGCGCCGCATGCTCGCGACGTATCCCCATGCGCTGCTGGAGGCCAGCGGCGAGACGGTCGGTCTGCCGGCGGGCGTGATGGGCAATAGCGAAGTCGGCCACATCAACATCGGCAGCGGGCGCGTCGTTCCGCAAGGCGTCGTCGTCATCAACGAATCGCTCGCGGATGGCTCCTTCGCCCGAAACGAAACGTTGCGAGGCGCGGTCGCGCACGCCGCTTCACAGGGCGGCCGGCTGCACCTCATGGGCCTACTCTCCGACGGCAGCGTGCACAGCTCGATCGATCATCTCTTAGCGCTGATCGACGCGGCGGCGCCGCACGTCACGCTTGCGATCCACGCGTTCGGCGACGGGCGCGACGTGCCGCCGCGCTCGATGCAGACGTACCTCGATGCTTTGGAACCGCGGCTCGCGACCGCCGGGGCCGCGGGCGCGATCGCGACGCTCGGCGGCCGCTTTTACGCGATGGATCGCGACAAACGCTGGGAGCGCCTGCGTGAGGCCTACGGCGCGATCGCGCGCGGCGAAGCAAAATACCGTGCCTCGACCGCGACGGAGGCGCTCGCAGCGGCGTACGCCCGCGACGAATCGGATGAATTCGTCGTGCCGACCATCGTCGGCGAACCGCGACCGGTGCGCGACGGTGACGCCGTGATCTTCTTCAATTTCCGGCCCGACCGCGCGCGCGAAATGACGCTCGCCTTCACGCGGCCGGACTTCGCCGAATTTCCGGTCGTCGCGTACGAGCGGCTACGCTTCGTAACCATGACGAAGTATGAAGAAGATATGACGAACCCGGTGTTATTCGGGCCGCGACCGCAGGCTGAGACGATGGGCGAGGTCGTGTCGCGGGCGGGCTTGCGGCAACTGCGCTTAGCGGAAACCGAAAAGTACGCGCACGTCACGTATTTCTTCAACGGCGGACGCGAGACGGTATTCGAGGGCGAAGACCGCACGCTGATCCCGTCGAACCGCAGCGTCGCGACGTACGACAAGGCGCCCGAGATGCGGGCAGGCGAGATCACGACCGCCGCACTCGAAGACGTCGCCGAGCGGCTTCACGATCTAATCGTGCTCAATTATGCGAACGCCGACATGGTCGGACACACGGGCGTGATGGACGCGACGATCTCGAGCGTCGAAACGCTCGACGTCGCGCTCGGACGCTTAGAGCAAGCCGTACTCGACGCGGACGGTATCCTCGCCATCACCGCCGACCACGGCAACGCCGAGGAAAAGCTCGACCGGACCGGTCAGCCGCTAACGGCGCACACGACGAACCCGGTGCCGTTCGTGCTCGTCTCGCGGGTTCGCCTGGGCGATCTGCGCGACGGCAAACTCGGCGACGTGGCACCAACGCTGCTGCCGTTACTGGGCCTGGCCGTGCCCCCGGAGATGACCGGCAACGACCTGCTTGCCGAGAGCACCGCCGGCGCCTCGAGCGGCGCGGCCGCGCGCTAGCGCGATCGACCGCAAGCACGTCGCTAAAGCCGCCGCGCGTCTCGTCCGCGCTGCGGGCGGCCCGCTCGACGTCGCGATCATCTTGGGCAGCGGCCTGGCGGAAGCGTTCGTCGGCTGCGTCGACGGGCGGGATCTCGCGTATCGCAAGCTACGCGCGGCCGCACCCGGCGTTGCGGGCCATCCCGGCTTCGTGCGTGCCGGTACGTGGGGGACCCGGCGCGTCGCGGCTTTCGCCGGCCGCGTGCATCTCTACGAAGACCGCACGCCGGCAGAAGTGACGTACGCCGTGCGCGTCGCGGCGGCTGCGGGCGCGCGCATGCTTATCGTAACCAATGCCGCGGGCGCACTCGATCCGTCCTTCGTACGGGGCGACGTGATGGCCATCGCCGATCACATCAATCTCACGGGCGCACATGCGACGGTAGCGCCGGACAAAACGCCGTTCGTGGTTACCGCGGGTGCCTATGCGCCGCATCTGCGCGAAACGCTGCGCCGGCGAGCGGCCGCCGGAGGCGTCGTTTTGCCGCGAGAGGGCGTTTACGTCGGCGTGCGCGGACCGCACTTCGAAACGGCCGCCGAAGCAGAAGCGTTACGGCGCCTCGGCGGTCATGCCGTCGGCATGTCGACGGTGTTGGAAACGAGCGCCGCTCGGGAACTCGGTCTCGAGGTTCTCGGGCTTTCGTTGATCACGAACGCCTCGGGAGCCGCGGACGGCGGCCACCACGACGTCCTCGCGACGTCGCGCGATGGGTCGAGTCGGCTCGCGCAGCTCGCCGGCCTCATGCTCGACGCGTGAGAAACGTACGGGAACGGGGAACCGCCGAGCGATGAGCGACGCAACGTGAACGATAGACAGATGATGGCGCGTGCACCGGGAGCGCTCGTCGCGCTCGGGATCTTCGCGCTGTCGCTCGCGCTCGTCGTGGCGGGAATCAAGTTTCTCGCGGCGCTCGGCTCGGCCGGCATCATCATCTTGGCGGCGATCCTGGTTGCCTACCTCATGTTACCGGCAGTCCGTTTTCTGCAGCGCTATATGCCCGCCGGGGCCGCCATCGCGATTACGTACGTAGTGGCATTCACGACGCTCGCCGCGGTCCTGTATACGGTGGTTCCGCCACTGGTCGATCAGGCGCAAGCGTTCATCGTCTCGACGCCGACCCTCATCACGCGATTGACCGCAGCCATCTCCGATCCGCATAACCGCTTGTTCGCGCGGTTGCCGGCGGAAGTGCGCGCCTATCTCGTCGGGCTGCCGGCACAGACCATCCGTGGCTTATCGGCATCGGGCGTCGTCATCGCGCGGCATACCTTCGGCGTGTTGCTCACGACCGTATCCCTTGCGCTATCGCTGCTCGTCGTGCCGATTCTCGCGGCGTACTTATTTTTCGATACGAAGGAACTCCGGCGCGCGGCACTCGGGCTCGTGCCGGAGCGAGGCCGAGCGAAAGCGCTCGCGCTCTCCAGCGATCTCAGCGACACGGTCGGCGCGTACGTGCGCGGCCAACTTCTCGACGGCGCGATCGTCGGCGCGATGATCGCGGTCATGCTCTGGGCGCTGCACGTGCCGTATGCTCTGCTGATCGGCGTCGCCGCGGGCTTGCTCAACCTCGTACCGTATCTCGGCGCCATCGCCGGTTTCGTGCCTTCGGTCGCACTCGCGCTCGCGTATAACGGCTGGCAGAACGCACTCATCGTCGCGCTGCTCTTCGGCGTAATCCAGCAGATCGACGGTACGCTCATTCTCCCGCGCATCATGAAGGCCAACGTGTCGCTCTCGCCCGTCGCGATCATCGTCTCGATCCTCGTCGCAAGCGCGCTCTTCGGCGTCGTCGGCACGTTCTTGGCCGTGCCCGTCGCGGCGCTCTTACGCGTCCTCAAAGTGCATTTCGCGCCCGCTCCACCGGCGAATGAGGTAAGCGAACTCGAACGTCAGGCGCGTGCGCTCGTGGTCACCCGCTAACGCTGGTTCAGTCGATGCGGTAGCAGCCGCTCGTATCGACGGTAACGCGGCGCTCGCCGACGACGATCGAGCGCACGCGATGCTCCCATAACGAAACGACGTGCAACACGACGGGGCGAAGCGTTGCGAAGAGGCTCCGCGCCCGCTGCGAGATCGAGACGACGTCTTTCATCCATGCCGGATGGTCGGAGGGAAGCGCGTGTCCGCCCCACCGGTCGTCGCTGTCTGCGAGCGGCGGCGCGGGAGGCAGCGACGCCGGCAACGCGAGCGCCGTTGCAGCTTGCGATTGCGCGTCGGCGTCGACGCGCGCGCTCACGCGTTCGGCACCGTCGAGCGCAGGGTGCGAATCGCCGCTAGGTGGAGTTGCGACACGCGCTGCGGCGAGATGCGCAGCGACGCAGAGATCGCGTGCAACGTCAGGTCGTTCGTGTAATGCAGCGCGACCACACGTTGCTGCCGCTCCGGCAGGAGCGCCACGGCTTCCGCGATCGCGCGCGATTTGGCGCGTGAAACCGCGAGCTCGGCCGGATCCGCACTCGGGTCGGTCACCGCGCGTCGCGCCGAGGCGCTCGGCGCGTCGATCGAAATTGCGTTTTGCTCGTAAGCCGCGACCCGCGCGCGCCGCAGCCTCGCATCGTCGCGCGCGAGTTCGGCGAGAGAGGGCAGCGTACCGCGTTCTTGCGCGAGCGCATAACGCTCGGCTTCCGCTCGCCGCAGCGTGCGCCTGACGCGTTCCGAGACCGGATCGCAGCGGCGCAAACCGTTCAACATCGCGCCGACGATCAATCGCCGCGCGTAGAGTTCGAGCGACGTGCCGCGTTCGGCGTCGAAGGTGTCGACCGCGCGAATGAGGCCGATGGAGCCGTCCCCGATGAGGTCGTCGAAATCGGCGGCGGCGACCACGCGCAACACCCGGCGAGCGCTCGACCGCACGAGCGGAAAGAGCGTACGAATCGTCTCTTCACGATCGCCATTACTCATCGGCCGGCCTGCGCTGAAGCCTCGATCGCCGATTCGAGCCGGTCGGTCAGTCCACCGTGCTCCGCGCGCGCGACGCTTTGCGTTACGTTTCCGACGACGAGTTCGCCGTAGAATCCCAGTGCCGCGACGACGGGCTTCAACGCACTTGCTAATAACAGCGCATCGAATTGCGCCGCTACCTCGCGGGCGCTCGTCCGCTCAGGAGCGGTGGAGGTTGTTGGCGATGCGCAGCATCTCATCGGCGGCTTGGACTCCTTTCGCATTCGCTTCATACGCTCGTTGCGCGGCGAGAATTTCCATCATCGACTCGACGATGGAGACGTTCGATTTTTCGAGCACCCCGAAGACAATTTTCGACTCGCGATCCCCGCCGGCGCGAACGTCGCGCGGCTTTCCCGCCTCGCGCGTTGCGGCAAAGACGGCCGATCCAATCGGACGCAGTCGTTCAGGCGCGTCGAATCCAGCAAGACGAATGCGCCCGAGTCCCTCTCGGGCGTGCACGCCGACGTCGCCCGTCACGCGACCGGCGGCGTCGACCGAGAGCGACGTCGTGCCGGCCGGGACGCGGACGCCCGTCAGTCGCCAACCGTCGGCATTGCGCAGCGAACCATCGGCGGAACGCGCGAACGCGCCGGCACGCGTGAAGGCATGCGTGCCGTCACGCTCGACGCGGAAAAAGCCGCCGCCATCGATCGCGACGTCGAACGGTCCGCCGCTCTTCATCAGCTTGCCCTGCGTCGCGACGGTATGCGTGCCGGTCGCCGCCGTCCCGAGCTGCGCGTTGCCGCCGATGGCCGCGAACGATGCCTGTGCGCCCTTGAAACCGACGACGTCGGCGTTTGCAAGATTGTCGGCGACGACGTCGAGATTCTGCTGCTGCGCCGCCATGCCGGTCGCCGCCGCATACATCGCGCGATTCACGACTTTACCCGCACGACGTCGCTCGCGTCTTTTTGCCGCTCCTCGTCGATGGCCGACAGCGTCTTTTGCGCCGTCTCGAACGCACGCTGAGCGCCGAGGACGTCGACCATCTCTCCGACTGCGTCGACGTTCGAGCCTTCGATGAATCCGCTCTGCACCGTGGTACCGTCGCGTAGACGAAGGCGGCCGGCATCGATTCCTGCGTCCCGCACCACGCCGCGGTCATCGATCGTTGCGCTCGGACCGGCGACGATGGGCCCGCGCGTGCCAAGCAGCACCGCTCCCGCTTCGCTCGCGAACTGCCCGCGTGCGTTACGATAGAAAGACCCGGATCGGATGTCGCGCGTCTTGCCGTCAACGTCGCGCACGCAGAACGCACCACGGCCTGCAACGGCGAGGTCGAAGGAGCGTCCGGTACGTTTTAGCGGACCGGCCCGGTCGTCGAGCGACTCGGCCGTCGTTACGCCGCGTCCGCTCATCGCAGCGCTAACGACGCGTCGCCGGAAGCCGTCGCTCGACACGTTCGCCAGGTTCGACGCCGAGACGTCGATGCGGGCCTTCGCCGCATGCATGGCGGACGCCATGAGATCGATTCCATCCATGCCCGAAGGCTAACGGGACGGTGTTACGTCTCTATGTTCGTCGCATGTCCGACGGAACTCGACCGCCGGCTCCACGTTTAACGGCATCGCGACCGCAAGGCCGGTGCAGCACATAACGACGAGAACCACGCACGTCCTAAGAAATTCGCCACGACCTCGATCTTCCTGCGCAGGCCGCGTAGGCGCAACCCCACGCCGGCATCATCCGTGTGGGTACGACATGCAACTCACGTGCTGTTACATCGAACAGTTATAAGGAATGGCGTATCCACGTTGCCTGGGCGAAAGATGGCTTTGTAGGCCGATGAGAAGTGGGTCGCGTGGAGATCAATCACGAGCACCGCATCGCGCTGACTCAACGGAATCCACGACGCTCGAAATCTGGCTCTACGGGGCGCCGGTCATGTAGCCGTCGGATTGGTTACAACTTGCGTACGCAACGTATCTTCAGCCGGGGCAACTGCGTCGTACTCTCGTACGATGGCGGCACACGGTGCGCAGACCGTCGGATGGACGGGGTCGCCAGAGAGCGGCAAGTACTTCCAACAGCGCGAACATTTTTCGCCGTGGGCCGCCGAGAGGACGATGCGCGGCTCGCCCTCTGGTATCGTGGCGTCCGCTTCGAGCGAGAGTGCCGACACGACGAGGGCTTCGCGCAGGCCGTCGCCGAGCAGACGCAAGCGCTCGACGTCCCCCGGATAACAGAGGAGCCGCGCCTGAAGCTGGAAGTCGCGCGGCCCTTCGCTTGCGGCGACGCGCGCGCGCAATTCCTTGAGCAATTCCCACAACGCAAGGTCCGCCGATTCCGCCGTTCCTCGCGCGCTGCCGGCCGGCAAATGCAGATGGAAGGCGCTCTCGCGTTCCCCTTGCAGCGAGATGGGAAGGTGCTGCCACGCTTCTTCAGCGGTGAACGACAGAAGCGGCGCGAGGAGTGCGCAAAGCGTCTCGAAGATGCGGAAGACGGCCGTCTGTGCGCTCTTACGCCGGTGGCCGCCGCGCGTGCCGGAGTACATCGGATCTTTCAACACGTCGACGTAGAAGCTCGAGAGATCGCTCGTATCGAATTCGACGAGGGTCAAGAAAACGTCGTGCAGGCGATAGTTTCGATAATGATCCACCGCTCGATAGGCCACGTCGTCGAGCCGCGCGAGCGCGAGCCGGTCGATCGGCGCCAGCGCCTCGCGCGCGACGACTTCGTCCGGCTGCAGATCGGCGACGAGCCCGAGCAGCATGCGCAAGCGATTGCGCCAATTGCGGTACACCGACCCGATCGTCTTGAGTAATTCATCGCCAAACCGCATGTCCGCCGTAAAATCGACCGACGCGACCCAAAGGCGTAACACGTCGGCGCCGTATTTCTCCATCGCGGCGGCGGCGGCGACGTAGTTGCCGGCGGATTTGTGCATCGCGCGACCGGCTGCGTCCACGACCCAGCCCGTCGACACGACGCCTTTATAGGGCGGCGCGCCCTTGGTCGCGACGGCGGTGACGAGATTACTGCGGAACCAGCCGCGGTATTGGTCGCCGCCTTCCAGGTACAGATCGGCGGGCCAGTGCATGCCGCGCGGTTCGAGCACCGCGCGATGCGTAACACCCGATTCGAACCAGATGTCGACGATATTGTATTCCTTGTCGAACGTACGGCCATTGCACTTGGGGCAAGCGAAGTTTTCGGGCAGAAACGTCTCGACCGGTTCCGTCCACCACAGGTCTGACGCGTTGGCGTCGTCACGGCCACGTTCGCGGAACAAGTTTGCGACGGTTCGCGCGACGTCGGGGTCGAGAATCGCTTCGTTACAGCCGCGGCACGTTAGCGAAGGTATCGGCGTACCCCACGTACGCTGGCGCGAAATGCACCATTCGGGATGATTGGCGATCATCTGCTGCATGCGGTTTTCGCCCCAGGCGGGCGTCCAAGCGACGTGCGGGATCTTGTCTTCGATCCGTTTGCGCAAACGGTTGACGTCCATCGCGACGAACCACTGTGAGGTCGCGCGGAAAATAACGGGGTTCTTGCACCGCCAGCAATGCGGAAAGGAATGCGCGTAGTCGTCGCGCGCGAACAGCGCCCCGCTCGCGTCGAGATCCGCGACGATGCGTTCGTTTGCGTCGAAGATGCGCTCGCCGGCATACGGCCCGGCTTCGCTCGTGAAGCGTCCGGTCGCATCGACCGGATTTAGCACGGGCAGCCCGAAGCGCATCCCCGTCTCGAAGTCGTCTGCACCGTGGCCCGGCGCCGTATGCACCGCGCCGCTGCCGGTATCGAGCGCGACATAATCGGCTCCGACGACGAGCGAGTCGCGATCGAAGAACGGGTGACGCACGCTATGGCCCACCAGGGCCGTTCCGAGGGCCGAGCCGACGCGCTCGGCGGGCGGTCCCTCGGCACGAGCGAAGACACCGGCCGCGAGCTCCTCCGCAACGATCAGGGACTCCGGGCCCCGTCGATACAGGCCGTACGTCGCGTCCGGCTTGACTGCGATCGCCACGTTCGCCGGCAGCGTCCACGGCGTCGTCGTCCAAATAACGATCGACAGCGGCTCGTCGCCGGAGGCCGGCGCACCCAGCGCTTCGAGCAGCGCCGCACGCTGCGCCGCTGACGCCGCGAAGCGCACGTAAACGGACGGCGACACGCGCTCCTTGTACTCGATCTCCGCTTCTGCGAGCGCCGTCTCGTCGTACACGCACCACAGCGTCGGCCGCAAGCCTTTATATAACTGGCTCTCGCGCGCGAGATCGCCGAGCGTCGCAACGATCGTCGCCTCGAAACCCTTATCGATCGTGCGGTACGGATGGTCGTATTCGCCCAGCAGACCCATACGCAAGAACGTCTCGCGCTGCCGGTCGAGCCAATAAATCGCGCGTTCGCGGCACTTTGCCCGCAGCTCGATCGGATCGACCCGGTGAAAATCGAGTCCGAGATGTTTGAGCGTTTCGAATTCGATCGGCAACCCGTGCATGTCCCAACCCGGAACGAACTTCGCATACATTCCGTCGAGGAGATGCACTTTGACGAAGACGTCTTTGAGCACGCGATTGAGAAACGTGCCCATGTGGACCTCGCCGTTTGCGTATGGAGGCCCGTCGTGCAGAATCCACTGTGGATTTCCGGCGTTACGCTCGAGACGGCGTTCGTAGGTCCGCCGTTCCCGCCACCACGCGACGCGCGCCGGCTCGCGCTTCGCCAAGTCGGCGCGCATGGGGAAATCGGTTACCGGCAGGTTCAGCGTCGCGCGATAGTCGGTCGCGATCGTCTCGTTGGAAGACATGGAACCCGCCTGGTTCGCGCCGCCGGAAGGCGCGCCATGCAGCGTGCCGCGGGGGCTACGGGGCGATCGCGAGCGCGACAGCGGCGGGCACCGCCGCGTCGATCGGCAGCGACGGATCCGCATAGACCGTCTTCACCTGCGTCACGAGCGTTGCGTCGGCCGCATCCTTGAGCGTATGGCTCATCCGCTCGACCAGCGTAAGCGTCGCTGCCTTGTTTGCGGCGGCGAGCGCGCGCGCGTCGTCCGCCGTTACTTGCAGGTCGAACGTGCCTTGGACGATGACGGTCTTACAGGTGAGCGCCGCAATCGCGACGCGTGGATCGTACTTGAACCACGAGATCAAGTACGGTTGAACCGACGGGCGGTAGAGTGCTTGCAGAAGCCCCGGGACGTCAGGCGCACGTTTCCCGGCGACGAGCGCCTGCAGGATGCGCTCGTTTTCCGCGGCCACGTCGGGAAGCGCGGCAAGCTGCGGCGCCATCTGCCGCCGTATCGCGTCGGCCGCGGGGAAGCCGACGCCCTCCAGCGACACGAAGGCATCGACGTTCGTTTTCGCCGCCGCCAGCATGCCGATCAGGGAGCCTTCGCTGTGTCCGGCGATGGCGACGCGGCCCAAACGTGCGTCCGCACGAAGCTTCGCAATCCATCGCGCCGCATCGTCGACGAGCGTGTCGAAGCGCACCTTCTCTTCATCGGCACCGGCAGCGCGACTCGCGCCAATGCCGCGCTTGTCGTAGCGCACCGTCGCGATGCCACGCGACGCCAGCGCCGCGGCGAGCAACCGGTAGGTATCGCAGCGCAGCAGCGCAGAATTTCCGTTGCGGTCGGTCGGGCCGGAGCCGGCGATGATGAGCGCCACGGGCGGATGCGATACGGCCGGCAACGTCAACGTACCGCCGAGCGTTCCCGACGGCGTTACGAGGTCGTAGTCGACGTCTGGAGCGGCCGCGCCGGCCGTCGCGGTCGACGCCGGACTCGGCACGGCCGCAACCAGGGCGGTCGCGGCAAGCTCGGCCAACACGTCGCGTCTGGTCATCGCGCGCAGAGTTCGGCGAGCACGTCGAAGTTTCTACCGGCCAGGCGGCGCTGTGCGTCGCAGGCGCGCGCGACGAGCGCCGTTAGTTCGTCACGACGGGTCCAGGCTTCGTCCACGAGCCGCTCGACGAACGCCGGAACCGAACGCATGCCGGGCGTCCACAGCGCCGGCAGCGGATAGCCGATGTCTTCGACCAACCCCGTTACCTTGGGATCGTACGGCACGGCGAGAAACGGCACGCCGAAGCGGATGGCGAGGATCAGCGCGTGCAAACGGACGCCGACGACGAGCCGTGCGCGCGCGATCGTGCGCGCGATCGCAGCCAGATCGCCCGCGGGTAAGAGCATCGGCTGCGACGCGCATTTGCGGATGACGAGCGTCGCCGCTTCCGCATCGGCGGAGCCGCCGAAGGGCAGAAACACCGTGCGCACTCCATGTGCGCGCGCGAGCCGGTCGACCGCCGCCGCGATGACCGGCACGCCGTCGGAGAAGTTAGCGGTCTTTCGCACGCAGACGACCGCGAGCGGCTGGCCGTCGTCCGCGACATCGGCCGGGCCGGGCGCCTCCGTCTCGGGCGGATCGTACGTGAAGACGGGGTCCGCGGTCCGTTCGACCGGGGTTGCCGGAAGCAGCGGCGCCAGCAGCGCGCGCGAACGCTCGTCACGCACCGTCGCCGCTCCGAGCCCCTTGCAGAGCTTACGCACCGTCTGTTTGCCGAAGAAATCGAGCGGGCCGATCGACTGCGCGAACACCATCGTCTTCTTGCCGGCGCGAATTGCCGTCTGCACGATGCCGGCATAATAGATCAAGCTCTTGAGGCTCGTGGAATTCTGTAACAAGCCGCCGCCGCCCGAGATCAGCGCATCGGCGCGCGTCACCGCCGCGCGAATCGCCGCTTGATCCCAGCGCGGAGCGGCTTCGATGCCATAGTCGTAGGCCGTCGCCTCGGGCGTGGCCGAGAGCGCTTCGATCGTCGCGAGCGGAAAGCGCGTGCGCAAGCCTGCCACGATCACGCGCAATAACGCCTCGTCGCCCACGTTCTCGAAACCGTAGTATCCGCTAATGAGGAAGCGCACGCGCGCGCCGCTACGACGCGCGAACGAGCGGCCGCGCCAGCGGCTGCCGCAGACGCCGGTCGATCGCGCGGTACACGACGATCGCGACGGCACCGACGAGAATGCCGATCGCGGCGCCGTTGATCACGCGCACGAGCGACGCGACGAGCGGCGTATGCAGGTGCGAGAACGTGTCGACCACGTCCGACGTGCCGATTGCGATACCGAGCGCAAAAACCCAGCCGGCCGCACGTTTGTGTTCCAACCGCAAGGCCGGCAACAGCATCAAAAGCGGAACGCCGATCAAGAATTCCTTGAAGCGGGGGCGTACGCCGAGAACGGACGTCAAGTTCGAGCGAAGCGTCAGCTCGAATGCCGACGGGGTGATGTCGCTCTGATTGCCGCTACGCGAGACGTAGACGAGGGCCAGCGCCGCGATCGCGATGAGCGCGACGAGTTGATACGCTCGCACCGGAGCGAGCGCCGACGCGCGCGCACCGGGAGGTTCGTTCCCGAAACGCCGCGTGTAGACGTAGAGCGCGAAAGCGAACAACGGCGGAAACGCGATGACCGCCTTAACGCCGGTGAAGCGGTCGACTTCTTCCATCAGGAGCGGCGTGCTGACGAGACCGACGACGACGAGCCCGCCCGCGAGCGCGAATGCGAGCGCGACGCCCACGGTTTGCAATCCCGCGAACATGCAGCCGCCGTAGGTTGGCGGCGGCGGCAGCGTAAAGGCACGCGGCACGGCGACCACGCCCATCGTCGCGAAGCCGATCGCCCCGAGCAACGCCAGCGTCTTGCGGGCGAGCAAATCGTGATGGATCGCATATCCCGCCGCCAGCAGCAATAACGCGATGCCGAACGCAACGTACGCGAAGTTGGCGCGCCGCTTGCCGAACGCTTCGAGCAGTAACAGGTAGATGGCCGGAACGGCCAGCGCGACGAGCGCGACGACGAGCGGATTAATGCGAAAGCCCGGCACGGGCGTCGCCCGCCCGAGACTGAAGCCACGCGCGAGCAGACCGTCGCGAATCTGACGGACGAGCTCGACGTTGGTGCGCTCGAGCGACGCTCCGTCGTGCTGATGCAGGATGGGCCGGAGGTACACCACGCGGACGTTACGCTCGCGTACGCCGAGCAGATAGCGCGCGACGACCGTATCGAAATCCAGCTTATCGAGTTCGGTTTTCGAAATGGCCTCGACGCGCGTCGTCCGTTCGATCGCCTTTTCGGCCAGCCCGTCGTTACCTTTTTGCAACTGATTTTTATCGTAGGTCTCGATGGAACCGAAGTTGAGGCCGCTGCGCCGAAATGCAGCAGCGGCATCATCGAGGTGGTCGGGATACCCCAGTACTTCGTTACGCGTGCCGAAGAAGACGACGGTCGTCGGCCGTTCGCCCGCACGAAAATCGGCGAACGTGCGGTCGATATCGATCGCGCCGAAGCGCTCGTCGTTCTGCACGCGCGGGATCAAGAACAAGCCGAGGCGGCGCGCGAGAACGAGCGGTTCCTCGGGCAGGCCGAGTCCCAGGGAGCCGAAGTAATCGGCCTGCGAGCGAACCGCGAGCACGGCCGGCGGTCCGGCGCTCACGTCGCGGACCGCCGACGGACCGAGATGTGCACGAAGCGCCCTTCGATAACGCCCGAGCGCGCGCTCGTCGAACACCACCAGATAGAGGTCGGCCGGCGACAGCGCGCCGCGCGCGGCGAGTCCGGCGAACGATCGGCTCGCTAGCGGCCCCAAACGCGACTGAGCGATCAGTTGTTGACCCGTGACCAGATACGCCGTCGTGCCGCTATTTAGCGTGCCGCCCAGCTCCTCGGATACTGCGAGCGACGTGAGGCCGGCCCGACGCAGCGCGATGAGCATCTGCTCGCGGTCGTATCCGTACGAGGCACAGAGTGCCGAGAAATCGCCGTAATCCATCGCGATCTCGACGCGCCGCGAGCCGAGTTCCTTCCGTTCGCGTACGATCGCGACGTACAGCGCCGCCAAGAGCGCTACCACCAGAACCATCGTCAGCGCCAGACGATACCGGCGCGGCGCGCTCATCGCGACCATCGGGTCACGAAGTCACGAAACTCGGCGCAGAGCCGCGGCGCCGATCGATCCAACTGCAGATAGTGTCCTCCGTCGAGCCGTACGTAGGTAAACGCATCGCCGAGATGTTCGAGATCGGCGACGAGTTCGGGATGCCGCGGACCTCGCGCCGCGACCGTGCCCTCGGCGAGAAACACCGGCTGCGCGATCTCACGCGCGAAGGCGCGACTGCGAAAGCCGGTCGGCCCGTCGAACGCTTCGTAGATCATCCGCGGGTATTCGAGCGGTACCTGCGCGCGCTGACGAAGCCACGCGCGCTCCATCCGCTCAGGGTCCTCGAAGGCATGCGCGAACATCCAACGCGATAGCCGCCGAGCCGCCGCGCCGTCGCGCACGATCGAATCCACCAGGGGTTCGGCGGCGAGCCGCGCGAGCCGGCCGAATGGTCCGGTAAGATGGCCGGTGGACCCGTTCGGCGCGTAGACGGGCTCGACGAGCATGATGCCGACGACGTCGGCCGGACGTTCCGCGGCGAGCGCGAGCGCGAGCAGACCGCCCATCGAATGACCCGCAATCCACGCCGGACCTTCCGCCGCCGATACGCTCACCAGCGCCTCGCGGGCGTCGACGAAGTAATCGGCGAGATTTGCGTCGTCGACGGGTCGCGCCGCGCCGTGGCCGCGCGCTTCCCACGCATAGCAGTGACGATCGGCGAATTCTTCGATCTGCGGTTCCCACGACCAAGCGCCGCCGGCGACGCCGTGCAGAAAAAGAATCGGCTCACCATCGGCCGCGGAACCCGACACATGCAATACGCCGCCGGACGCAAGCCGAACGTTCGGCGCTTGACGCACCAGCCGCGGGTTCGGTATAGTGGGCCGACTTAACTGCCGAACAATTTGGCTCAGGTGGAATCGCTTGTCGCTCACTCAACCAGCGCACGCGAGTCGAACCGAGGTCGGCCGGGACGTCCGCATCGCACTCTTGGGGTGCGGCACGGTCGGCGGCGGCGTCGCACGACTGCTCGTCAACGCAACATCGCTCGTCCCCGCGCGTAGCGGCGTCGATTACTGGCTCGCCGGCATCGCGGTTCGTTCGCTTATAAAAGCGCGTCCGCCCGAGCTCGCTCCCAGCCTCTTCACCGAGAACGCTCGCGCGCTCGCGAGCGATCCCGCGATCGACGTCGTCATCGAGTGCATCGGTGGTACGGGCGTAGCGGCGGAACTCGTCGAGACGGCGCTGCGCGGCGGCAAGCACGTCGTAACCGCCAATAAAGACTTGCTCGCGACGCGCGGACCCGAACTTCGGGCGCTCGCAGCGGCGCACGGCGTGACGATCGCGTACGAAGCCGCCGTCGGCGGCGCCATCCCAATCGTTCGCACCATTGCGGAGTCGCTTGCCGGCGAAGAGATTCTCGAGGTCGGCGGCGTGCTCAACGGCACGACCAACTTCATCCTCTCCGAAATGTCCGGCGGCGCTTCCTACGCTGCCGCGCTCGAACGCGCGCAGCGGCTCGGCTTCGCCGAGCACGATCCGGCGAGCGACGTCGATGGCATCGACGCTGCCCATAAGCTCGCGATTCTCGCGCAGTTGGCGTTTCGTCGCGAACTCGTAACGCCGCAGATCCCGCGCCGCGGCATAACGCAGCTCGGCCCGGCCGATCATTCGCTCGCGAAGCGCGCACGCTGGCAAATCAAGCTCGTGGCCTGTGCGCGCAGCGACGCGTCGATCGTCACCCCGGCGTACGTCGCACGCGAGCACCCCTTCGCGCAACCTGCCGGACCGCAGAATTGCATTCGCGTAACCGGGCGCAGCTCGGGCTCGTTGACCTTCACCGGAACGGGCGCCGGAAGCGATCCGACCGCATCGGCCGTCGTGGGCGACGTCGTCGCGGTGCTGCGCCGCATTGCCGCTGGGCGACATGCCGGCATCCGCACGATCGAACCGCGGCTGGCGCCGGGAGCCGGCGACGCCGTCGAGCGCGCAATCGCGCTACGAAGGGTGGTGCGCGTCGCGTCGCTCGGCCACGTGCTGCCGGTGCGCGTCGCGCTCGAGCGCGGCGGGATCGTCGCCGAACCGCTCGCGGGATTACCGGCAGTTATTACGTCGCCGCTCGAAACGATCCAAGCGGCTCACCTGGACGCGGTGCTGCGCGCGTCGCACGACGCTGCGCCGGCCGTCCTGCCGCTCTGGGAAGATCTCGCCGTTCGCCAACCCTCTCCCGCCGTTACGGCGGACCTGCTGCTCTCCGCTTAAGCACGAGGCTCACCGACGTGTCCGACTCCGAATACCGCTTCGACACGACCGCCGTTCACGGCGGCCACGCGGGCGACCCGCATACGAAATCGCGTGCGGTTCCGCTCTATCAGACGACGTCGTACACGTTCGACGATGCCGAACACGCCGCACGACTCTTCGCGCTGCAAGAGTTCGGCAACATCTACACGCGCATCATGAACCCAACGAGCGACGTGCTCGAGAAACGGATCGCCGAACTCGAAGGAGGCGTCGGCGCGCTCGCGCTCGCGAGCGGTCAGGCCGCTAACGTCTATGCGTTATTAAACATCGCACGCGCGGGAGATCACGTCGTCGCCTCAGCGTCGCTCTACGGCGGAACGTACACGGCCTTCACGCACACGCTCCCGAAGTTCGGCATCGAGATAACGCTCGTCGACCCGGCCAAACCGGCCAACTTCGCGCGCGCGGTGCGCCAGAATACGAAGGCGATCTTCGCCGAGACGATCGGCAATCCGCGCGTCGACGTGCTCGACGTCGAGGCCGTCGCGGAGGTCGCGCGGGACGCGCGTTTGCCGCTGATCGTCGACAACACGCTCGCAACCCCGTACTTACTGCGCCCCTTCGATTTCGGCGCGAACGTCGTCGTGCACTCGGCCACCAAATTCATCGGCGGACACGGCACGTCGATCGGCGGATTGCTCGTGGACGGCGGCAACTTCGATTGGGCCGGCTCGCAGCGATTTCCCGAGCTCGTCGAACCGGATCCGTCGTATCATGGCGTGCGATACGTCGCATCGTTCGGCAATCTCGCGTATATCGTCAAAGCGCGCGTGCAGCTTTTGCGCGACCTCGGGGCGGCGCAATCGCCGTTCAACTCGTGGCTCTTTTTGCAGGGCCTCGAGACGCTGGGACTGCGCATGGCGCGTCATTCGTCGAACGCCCTGGCCGTCGCGCAGTTTCTCCACGACCATCGCGACGTCACGTGGGTGTCGTATCCCGGCATCGCGGACCACCATTCGTACGCTCGTGCGCAGAAGTATCTGCCGAGCGGCGCCGGCGCCGTGCTCACCTTCGGCGTGAAAGGCGGCGCGGCCGCGGCAAAGGCGACGATCGACCGGCTCAAGTTGTTCTCGTTACTTGCCAACGTCGGCGACGCCAAGTCGCTCGTGATTCATCCGTCGACCACCACGCACCAGCAACTCAACGTCGTGCAGCAGATCGAAGCCGGCGTAACCGAAGATATGGTCCGGTTATCGGTCGGCATCGAAGATCCGCGCGACATCGTCGCCGATCTCGCCCAAGCGCTGGACGGCGCGCGTGAAGCCGTCTTTCCGCTCGAAGCGGCGGCGAACTGACGCAACCCGTCGTCGAGCGCGACGTTGCGATCGGGCGCGTTGCGCTCGATTCCGGCGCGTCGCTCGAGGGCGTCGTCCAGCGCGTCTCCCAATACGGCCGGCCGCCGCTGCGCGACGGCTCGAACGTGGTGCTCGTCTGTCACGCGCTCACTGGTTCGTCGCGCGTCGTCGACTGGTGGGGCGGGCTCGCGGGCCCCGGCCGTCTGCTCGATACGGATGCGCTCGCAATCGTGTGCGTCAATGCGCTCGGAAGCTGCTACGGTTCGACCGGGCCCGGGTCGCTCGCACCCGACGGCGCGCCGTACGGCGAGCGCTTTCCGGTCGTCGGCGTGTTCGACATGGTGCGCGCGCAGCACACGGCGCTAACGAAGCTCGGATTGGAACGCTTCGCCGCAGTGGTCGGCGGTTCGCTTGGCGGCATGCAGGCGCTCGCCTGGGCCATCGAAGCAGGGCCTGCGGTAGCGCGCGCCGTCGCTATCGGCAGTTACGATCACTTCAGCGCGATGGGCATCGCGCTCGGCGCGGTAGCACGCGAAGCGATCCGGATCGCGCGCGAGCCGCGCGACGGCATCGCGCTCGCGCGCAAGATCGCCATGCTCACGTACAAGAGCGAGGCGCTGCTCGACGAGCGGTTCGGACGGCGGCCGGACCGTGGCGGCGGCGATCCCGCGAAGCGGTCGCGCGATCGCTACGACGTCGAAGGCTATCTGGACCGGCAGGGGCAGCTCTTCGCAACACGCATGAATCCGAACGCCTATGCGACGCTCAGCAGAGCGATGGACCTCTTCGATGCTCGCGGACGCGCGATCGGCAATCCCTCGCTCGAATTGAGCTTCGTCGGCATCTCGAGCGACTGGCTCTTTCCGCCTAACTACGTTCGGGCTGCGGCCGGCCGCTATGCGGCTGCCGGTTTTAATAGCCGCTACTTCGAACTCGAATCGAATCACGGCCACGATGCCTTTCTCGCCGAGACGGACGCACTCGCCGAGCTTTTGGCGCCACGCCTGCGAATGATCGAGCACGGGCTCGCTCGAATGTTACGGAATTGAATTCCTTGGCCGCGGTCGAATTCGTCGAAGGCTGTTGGACGGCATGAAGCAAGCCGGGGCCCTCATGCAACGTCCGCGAGGCCGCCGCGCATTGTCGCGCCTCGCTCTTACCGTGCCGACGGCGATCGTGGCAATCGTCGCTAGCGTCGTGCCGCTCGATGCCGCGCGGCCGGAATCGGCGGCCATCTTCGGGCCTACCGGTGTGGTCGTCGGCTGGGTCGTTACGTGCGTCTTTGCGTACACGTACGGGGCGGTCGTCGGGATCGCCGCGGCGATTTGCGCCTACGCTTTACAAGCGATCGCCATTCACGTCGGATTGCACGATGCGGCACCGTACCCGCCGCTCTTCGCGCTCGCAACCGCCACCATCGACGTGCTCAGCGGCGCGTTCATCGGGCGCTTGCGAGAGTTCAGCGTACGACTGCGGCGCAGCGAACGGCGCTTTCGCGCGCTCACGGCACACATAAGCGATCTCGTGCTGCTGGTCGACGCCCGCGGCGTCGCAACTTACGCTAGCCCGTCTCACGAATCGCTGCTCGGTCGTGAGCCGAGCGCGCTACTCGGTCGCGGATACCGCGAGATCTTCGACGAGCGGGGACTGGCGCGGCTCGACGCCGCCGCCGCTCGTGCGCGCGCCGGCGTCCCGGTCGAGCGCTTCGAGGTTACCGCCGTGGCGCGCGACGGCACGAGACACGTCATCGACATGCAAAGTTACAACTGTTTCGCAGACCGCGCCGTCGCGGGCATCGTGCTCAGCGGTCGCGACATTAGCGAACGCAAGCGTTCCGAAGTGGCCTTGCAGACGCAAGCCTACTACGACCCGCTTACCGAGTTGCCGAACCGCACGTCATTGCTCGCCCAGCTCAATCGCCAACTCGCTCGCGCGAGCGACCGTGCGCCCTTCGCGCTCATCTTCGCCGACCTCGACCGGTTCAAGGAGATCAACGACTCGTTCGGGCACGATGTCGGCGACGCCGTCTTACACGAAGTAGCGCAACGCATTCGCTCCTCCGTCGGCAGCGACGGCGTGGCCGGACGCCTCGGCGGTGACGAGTTCGCGGTCATCGTCGCGAACGGCGGAGATGGCCGCGGCCGCGACGTGGCGGAGCGCATTCGCCGGGCGATCGTCCGCCCGATCGAAATCGATCGCCGGGTCTTCAACGTAGACGCAAGTTTCGGCATTGCGATCGCGAGCGAACCGTGCGAGCCGGCCCAAATTTTGCGTCAGGCCGACCTCGCGATGTATGCCGAAAAACGCTCGAACGGCCGCGAAGCCGCTACGACGCCTTCTTCTTACGATCCATCAACTGCCAGATCATCGGCGTAAAGATCAACTGCATCGCGAGACCCATCTTGCCTCCCGGACACACGATCGTGTTCGGGCGCGACATGAACGAGTCGTGCAACATCGAGAGCAGGTAGGGGAAATCGATGCCCTTCGCATTACTGAAGCGGATGACGAGCATGCTTTCGTCGAGCGTCGGAATCGTCCGTGCGACGATGGGATTGGAGGTATCGACGATGGGAACGCGCTGGAAGTTGACGTGCGTGCGCGAGAACTGGGGCGTTATATAATTGACGTAATCGGGCATGCGGCGCAGGATCGTGCCGACGATCGCTTCCTGCGAATGGCCGCGCGACGTCTTGTCGCGGTGCAACTTCTGGATCCACTCGAGATTGATCGTCGGCACGACGCCGACGATGAGGTCGGCGTAGCGTGCGACGTCGATGCTGCCGGTCGCGACCGCGCCGTGCAAGCCTTCGTAAAAGAGCAAGTCGGTTCCGGCGGGTATGTCTTCCCAAGCCGTAAACGTGCCGGGCGGCTGACCGTACGGCGCCGCTTCTTCATCGTCGTGGAGGTACTTGCGGAGTTTGCCGGTTCCCGACTCCCCGTAGACGCGAAATAGCGTCTCGAGGTCCTCGAATAAGTTCCCGTCGGGGCCGAAGTGGCTGAACACGCGGCCGACGCTTAGCGTATCGGCCATCATCTGTTTCATCTCGGCACGGTCGTACCGGTGGAACGCGTCGCCCTCGATGACGGCGGGCGTGACGCCTTCGCGGCGGAATATCTGTTCGAACGTCGACTTCACCGTGGTCGTGCCCGCGCCGGAAGAACCCGTGATCGCGAGGATGGGAAAGCGAGCGGACATGCAGCCTCTTAAAGGACGCCGGTGCGAAAGAGCGAGCGCTCGTTAAATAACGGCGTTTCGAACGCCAGTTCCTCGCCCCGGTCGTACGTCCGGTGATAGTCGTCGATGCGCTCGACCTCGGCGCGTGAGCCCAAGAAGACGGGGACGCGGTGATGTAGTTCCGTCGGCACGACGTCGAGGATGCGCCCGCGGCCGGTGGAGGCGGCGCCGCCGGCCTGCTCCACGATCATGGCCATCGGATTGGCCTCGAAGAGGAGCCGCATGCGCCCTTCCTTCGACGTATCGCTGGTGTTACGGGGATACATGAATAATCCGCCACGGATGAGGATGCGATGCACTTCGACCGCGATCGAGTCGACCCAACGCATCTTGAAATCGACGCCGCGAGGCCCGCTCGCGCCTTCGTTGCATTCCTCAACGTAATGGCGCACGGGCGGCTCCCAATGCCGCTCGTTGGAGGCGTCGATCGCGAAATCGCGCGCGGTTTCCGGAACGCGCATGGCCGGATGGGTCAGTTCGTAGGCGCCGATCTCGCGATCGAGCGTAAAACCGTTCACGCCCGAGCCAAGCGTTAAGACCATCGTCGCCGTCGGTCCGTACAGCGCAAAGCCGGCCGCGACTTGCGCGGAGCCTGGCTGCAGGAAGTCCTCGACCGCCGGCTCGTCGACGCCGTCCGGCGCGCGCAAAATCGAAAAGAGCGTTCCGACAGTAACGTTCACGTCGAGATTCGACGAACCGTCGAGCGGATCGACGCAAAGCAGGTAGCGCCCTCGCGGGTTGTGAGCCGCGATGTCGTACGGCTCCCGCAGCTCTTTCGAGGCGATGCCGCGCAGTTGGCCGCCCCACTCACACTCGCGCAACACGATGTCGTTGGCACGCACTTTCACCGACGGCGTCTGCTCCAGCGCTCCACGAGCGATCGCCGAGGCAATGAATTTACATGCCGTTTGTACGTCGTTGAGCAGCGCGGTGAGATCCGGATCCGGGTTCGTCATCCGACGCTGTTCTTCGATGATGAACTTACTGAACGTCGTGCGACGATGCGCCATCGTGTCTCCGGTTCGGTACGGGGTGAGGTCGCAAGTTGCTACGCCGCCCCCACGACTCCTCCAATGACCCTTTTGAACCCCGCCATTTAAGGGTCGGTAACGCTGGAGCTAGTCGATAACGCTGGAGCTACCCGATGATAGCGATGCGTCATTGTGAAGCGCCGCGCATGGTGCGGCGACCGCACTGCACCGCGGGACGTGAAATGGGCGATGACGGGATCGAACCGCCGACCATCACCGTGTAAAGGTGCCGCTCTCCCAGCTGAGCTAATCGCCCGCGCTACGCGCCCAGCCGACGTTCGCGAGGACGAAGCTGCGCCCTCCGCTCAGGCTTTTTGCCCGAACGCCGAAGATGCGTGGGTGAAATCGCTTTTGCATGCCCGCAGCTCGTGGGGGCTCGCGCGCAACGTCGCGGTCCTCGGTGCACTGGCGACGGCCGTTGCGACGCGAGCTCCGGCGGCGACGCGCGACGATCGTAACGGCGCACTGCCCGCCTGGCTGACCCTGCACCCGGGAACGCTCGCGCGCGTGGACGCCGCGCCGTGGTTCGATTCCGACGAGCCCGAGGCCGCGCTGACGCAGAGCGCCGCATCCCTGACGCGCGATTTTGGCGCGGACGGGACGCGACCGAGCGACGTCGCGTACGCGCCGGTCGGCGTGACCGTTCGCATCATCCGGCTCGTCAACCGCTCCGTGGCGGCCGTGCGCCGGCCGGGCGTAGCCGGCAATCTGTATGCGCCCGTGGCCCGTCTCATCCCGGAGATTCCAGCCGGCACGCGAGCGCGCGCGGGCGGCGGCTTCGGCGGGGCGGCGCAACTCTTCGCGTCGCTGGCAGCGAGCGGCCCCTCGCGCGATCTGCCGACGGGCACGGCACTGGCCGTGTTGGGGACCGGCGTTGCTGCATTCGATCCCAATGCCAGCGACTTCGTTCGCGCGCGCGTCCGAATCGAAAGCGGGGCGTTACGCGGAACAACCGGTTGGATGACGGTGGCATATCTCGGCATCCCGTCCCGTTTACGCTCGCCCGGCAACTCTCTGGTCGAGGACGCGTGCGGCTGCCGGCTCGCGCTGTTCGAAGAAACGCGGGCGTTAGCGCGATAAACGTAGCTTCGTTCGTTGCACCGAACATAGCACAATAGCGCGACATCTACTCGTCGCCGACGCACCTGCGTTCGCGCGACAATCTGGAGAAACTCGTGATCGAACGATTCGCGCGCGCGCTCGCGCCGGGCGTAGCCCTGGCCGCTGCTTGCGTTACGGGAGCATTCGCGCAGACGACGACGCAAGAAGGCGTACCCGGAACCGAAAACCCGGCCCCCACGGCGTCGCCCCTCAAGCCGCTGCCACTTCCCGACGCGCTAAGCCCGCATCCCATCCCGCAGCGACGCCGACGCCCTTGCCCGGCAAGCTCAACGTTTCCGGACGCGTGCGCGGCTATTATTTCGTGCGGCTCAATCGCGTTGCGAATGCGACCAACCCGAATCGTCATGCGATCGCGTTCGGGGTCGAACCGCACCTCGACTACCGCATCGGCGACACACCGCTCAATATCGGCTACACGTACTTCGGCAGCACGGGCTTCGGATTCAACGGTCCGAATCCGATTCGGAACGGCCGTCTCGATAACACCCTGCCGGCTTTTCCGCTCGATCAGCCGCTCCACGAACTCTACCTGCAATACAAGGATCGTACCAACCAAATAACGGTCGGCGATCAAATCCTGAACTATCCGTTCATGCCGAATTCCGATTCGCGGCTCAAGCCCGTCGCGTATCAAGGAGCCGACGCTAGCGTAGCGCTGACGCCCTGGCTGAACGCGAGCGCAACGCGCGTCATTCGCTTCGCGGCCCGCAACTCGTCGCAGTTCGTCGACAATACGCTCCTGACGGCGCAGTATCCGGGCGGCAACTACGGCGCGACCGTTGCCGAGCGGCCGACTTCCGGAACGATGCGCGTGGGGTTGAACTTCCATCCGTCGACGCGCGCGTCGATCGTGGCCGAGAATTACCAGATGTACGATATCGCGAACGTCGTGTATGCCGAGGGCAAATACGGTCTCGCGCCGTTTTCGCCGGTCAATCCCTACGTCGCCGTGCAATACGTTGCAGAAAACTCGCTCGGGCGCAATCGCATCGGCCGCGTCGATAACCATACGATCGGCGCGCAGGTCGGCGCGAACGTCGCCCGCGGGTTACTCTTCGCCGCGAGCACCGACATCGCTCCGTGGCGCTATCGCGACGTGACGGCAGCCTCGCTCGCAACCGCGAATCGCGGAGACTTTTCGCCGAGCGGCGGCACGGGCGCCGCGCTGCTTCTCCCCGATGGACGGTATCGCATCGCGTACGGCGGCGTAGCCTCGCCCTACACCGATAGCTATGCGACGGATCCGCTCTACACGTCGCAGATCACGCAAGGCCTGGCCGACCGTCGCAGTGCAGGCGAAGCGTACAAGGCGGCGCTCGTGTACACGACGCCGAGCAAGCAACTCAAGCTCATCGCGAGCGAAGGCTGGTTCGATTACTCGAACCAGATCTCGCGCAACCTCACCTCGGAATTCAACGGCGATGCGACGTACTTCCTCAATAAAGTGCGCTCCGGCCCGTACAAAGGGCTCTTCGTGCGCGTCCGGATCGCGCCGCGCAATCAGCCGACGCTACCCTATAATTTCGAGTACGAGCGCTTTCAAACCGAGTACGACTTCTGAGTTAGCGTGCCGGTTCGGCACGCTAACGCCACGGCTCGTGCGATTCGGCGTAGACGTTACCGTACAGGTCGCTCGGCGCAGGCAGCGGTTCGTTTTCGACCGAGTCGGTAACGGCGTTGACCTCGCGTGCGACCTCTTTGCGCAGCGCCTCGATCGCTTGCCGGTCGATGGCACCCATTTCGACCAGCCGCGCCTCGTACGTCGGCAACGGATCGCGCGTCCGTAGTTCCGCCACGCTTTCGGCCGAGCGGTACGTCCGGTCGTCGTCGTCGGTCGTGTGCGAGAGAAAGCGATAACACTTCGCTTCGACGAGCGTCGGGCCGCCGCCCGATGCCGCCCGGGCGCGAGCGCGCGCGACGGCGTCGTACACCGCCACCGGGTCGAAGCCGTCGACGATCGTACCTTCCATGCCGTAACCGGCCGCCCGCGCGGCGACGTCGAGGTTCGCCATCTGCTTGGACTGCGGCGTCGAGATGGCCCATTGATTGTTCTCACAGACGAAGACGACCGGCAAGCGGTGGATCGCGGCGAAGTTGAGCGCCTCGTGCCACTCGCCTTCGCTCGTCGCACCGTCTCCGAACGTGCAAAAAGCGACGCGGCCGGATTCTCCGCGCAAGCGGTAAGCGTACGCGGCGCCGACGGCGTGGGTGCACTGGGACGCGATGATCGACGACAACGACGCGATGCCCTTAGCGCGATCGGTAATGTGATTGATGATCTGCCGCCCCAGCGTGCGGTCGGTCGCGCGCGCGAACTGCGATCGGAACAGATCGTGCAGATCGAAGCCGCAGGCGAGAATAATCCCGGTATTGCGATAGTAGACCCATAGCGAGTCGGTCCCGCGCACGAACGCGAAACCGGTGCCGGTCTGCACCGCCTCGTGGCCCTCGGAACCCATGGCGATCGGAATCTTGCCTTGCCGGTTCAATTGAAAGCCGCGCGTGTCGACGGCGCGCTGCAACAGCATGTTGCGTAACATCGCCACCAGCAGTTCCGGCTTGTGGGCTTCGAGCGGCGCGACGACCGATTTCATTATCGCTGCTTCGCGAACCTTCGGCTCCCCTCCGGCTCGTAGGCTCGTGGCTCGGCCGGAGAGAACGCCGCGCCGTGACCATTGCCGAGCGTCGTCCGTACGACATCGATTCGCTTACCGGCGTCGCGCTGCGCGTGTTCGCAGAGCGCGGCTACGACGGTGCGTCGATGGACGACGTCGCACGCGCCGCGGGTATCACCAAGGCCGCGATCTATCACCACGTCGCCGGCAAAGAAGCCCTCTTGGAGCGCGGCCTCGATCGGGCGCTCGACGCGTTATTCACCATTCTGAACGAACCGGGCGCGGTACGGGGCCCGGCCATCGGTCGGCTGCGTTACGTCGTGCAGCGCGTCGCCGAACTCGCGCTCCGGCTCGTGCCCGAACTCACGGTGCTCGTGCGGGTGCGAGGAAATTCCGAAGCCGAACGGCGCGCGCTCGAGAAGCGCCGTACGTTCGATGCGCGAACGGCGTCGCTCGTCAGGGAGGCGCAACTTGAGGGCGACCTCGACGCCACCATCGATCCGGCGCTGTATGCGCGTATCGTCTTAGGAGCATGCAACTCGCTCGTCGAGTGGTACCGGTCCGATGGATCTCTGACGCCCGAGACGATCGCGGACGCGCTCGTCCGCATCGTGCTCGCGCCGCGCTCTTAGCCCGCGGCCGCTACGCGCGCGCATTCGCGCGCGACGTACCACTCTTCGCGCGCCGCGATTACCACGGCGCGCACCGCGGCGCCCGCGAGCGAGACGTCGCCGTCCGTCGATGCGTCGCGATTGCCGTTGCGCTCCGCATCGAGCGAGACGCCGGCGAAGCCCAGCCGCTCGCAGATGCGCGCCCGCAGGACTCCGGCGTGTTCGCCGATGCCGCCGGTGAAGACGAGTGCGTCCAGCCGCTCGAGCGCCGGCAGCATCGCCCCAATCGCCGTGGCGACGCGATACACGAACACGTCGAGGGCGAGTCGCGCACGATCGTCGCCGTTCGCCGTGGCAGCGAGGAGGTCGCGCACGTCGCCCGAGCGGCCGGATAAGCCGAGCAGGCCCGACGAGTGGTTGAGCAGCGCGTCGAGCCGGGACGCAGCGTCGCCCGCGCGTTCGTCCGGCGCTCGCCGCAACAGGTATAACAGAATCCCCGGATCGACCGCGCCCGAACGCGTGCCCATGACGACCCCGTCGAGCGGCGTGAAGCCCATCGACGTGTCGACGCTTCGGCCGTCACGCACGGCCGTCAACGAGCAGCCGCCGCCGAGGTGCGCGACGACGCAGCGCACGTCCGCCGCGTCGCGCGACAGCACGGAACTTAGCCGTTCGACGCAATACGCGACGTTGATGCCGTGAAAGCCATAACGGCGAATGTCGTCCGCGAGCCATTCGTAGGGGCCGCCGTAGGTCGCAGCATGCGACGGCAGCGTCCGGTGAAACGCCGTATCGAAAGCGGCGACCTGCGGCACGTGCGGAAGCGCTCGCGTAATCGCCTCGATGCCGGCAACCTCGATCGGCACGTGACTCGGCGCCAAGGGTTCGAGTTCGCGCAGCGCCGCGATCACGCCGTCGTCGATCGCAACGCTTGCCGAGAAACGCGCACCGCCGTGCACGATGCGGTGTCCGACCGCTGCAAACGTTTCCGGATCGACACCGAGTTCGCGATAGGCGTCGAGCATGGCGGCCACCGCGGCGCCGTCGCGGGCCACGGCAACGTCGCGCGCCAAGCTCCGTCCGCCGGGCGCCCGCCCTTCCAAGCGTGCGGGCGCGCCGGCAGCGCGCCAGCTGAGCGCGACCGCTGCTTCGGATTCCAGCGCCGACGCGTCGCGCGCAGGCATGTCTGCAGCGATGTCCGCAAACAGCGCGCTCTTCCAACTGCTCGAGCCGCCGTTAAGAACGAGCGTCCTCAGTGTGGCCACGTCCAACCGGAGATCTCCGGCAGATCTTCGCCTCGGCGCACGATATAACGCTCGTGTTCGGCGAGCTTGGCGCGATAGGCGTCGGCCGCGTGGGCGCCCGTCGCGGCCAGGCGCGGTACGCGTGCGATCGCGTCGAGCGCGAGGTGAAAGCGGTCGAGCCGATTACGCACGACCATGTCGAACGGCGTCGTCGTCGTGCCCTCTTCCATGAAGCCGTGCACGTGGAAATTCCCGTGGTTACCGCGCTTATAGGTTAAGCGGTGAATCAACGCCGGATAGCCGTGGAAGGCGAAGATGACAGGTTTGTCGGGCGTGAAAAGCAGCTCGAACTCGCGCTCGTCGAGGCCGTGCGGATGCGCGCTCGGCGACTGCAACTTCATGAGGTCGACGCAGTTGACGAAGCGGATCTTAGCGTCGGGGAAGCTCGTGCGCAACAAATCCACGGCCGCGAGCGCTTCGAGCGTCGGCACGTCGCCGGCGGACGCCATGACGAGATCGGGCTCGGCATTAGCGTCGTTGCTCGCCCACGGCCAGATGGCGACACCGCGTGCGCAGTGCGCTTCGGCCTGTTTGCGGTCGAGATACTGTAACGCCGGCTGCTTGCCGGCCACGATGACGTTGACGTAATTCTTGCTGCGCAGACAATGATCGCCGACAGAAAGCAGCGTGTTCGCATCGGGCGGCAGATAAACCCGAACGACCGCTGATTTTTTGTTCACGACGACGTCTAGGAAGCCCGGATCCTGATGCGAGAAGCCGTTATGGTCTTGGCGCCAGACGTGCGAACTGAGCAGATAATTCAACGATGCAATCGGTGCACGCCAGGGAACGCTGCGGCATTGCTCGAGCCATTTGGCGTGCTGGTTGAACATCGAATCCACGATGTGCGTGAAGGCTTCGTAGCAGTTGAATAATCCATGCCTGCCGCTGAGCAGATAGCCCTCGAGCCAACCTTGGCAAGTCGTCTCGCTCAAGATCTCCATGACCCGGCCGGCGGGATCGAGGAAGGCGTCGTCGTCGTCGCGTCTGGCATCTTCCCACGTGCGCCCCGTCGCCTCGAACACCGCGGTCAGCCGGTTCGAAGCCGTCTCGTCCGGCCCCATCAGCCGGAAGTTCGCGCTGGCTTCGCTCGCGCGCATAACGTCGCGCAGCAGCTTACCGAAGACGCGCGTCGCTTCTCCGAGCGACGTGCCCGGCTTGGGAACGTCGAGCGTATAATCCCGCCAGTCGGGCACGTCGAGCGCGACGAGCACGCGACCGCCGTTAGCGCGCGGGTTGTCGCCCAAGCGGCGCGCGCCGCGCGGTGCGAGCGCCCGCAACTCTGGCGCGAGCGCGCCGCTCGCATCGAATAACTCGCCCGGGCGATAACTGCGCAGCCACGCCTCGAGTTGTTCCAGGTGCGCCGGATTATCGTGCACGTCGTCGAGCGGAACCTGATGCGAACGCCACGAGCCTTCGGTCTTCTTCCCGTCGACGGTCTTGGGCCCGGTCCACCCCTTGGGCGAACGGAAGACGACGAGCGGCCAAAGCGGCCGCGACGCATCGCCATCGCGCCGCGCACGCCTTTGAATCGCAGCGATTTCGTCGAACGCGGCATCGAGCGTGCGTGCCATGAGTTCGTGCATCGCGGCCGGATCGTCACCCGACACGACGTAGGGCCGGTAGCCGTAGCCCCGCAGCAGCGAGTCGAGTTCGGCGTCGTCGATGCGCGCGAGCACCGTCGGGTTGGCGATTTTCCAGCCGTTGAGGTGCAGAATCGGCAACACCGCGCCGTCCCGTGCGGGATCGAGAAATTTGTTGGAATGCCAGCTCGCAGCGAGCGGACCCGATTCGGCTTCTCCATCGCCGATCGTGCACACGACGACCGTCTCGGGATTGTCGAACGCCACGCCGTACGCGTGCGCGAGCGAGTATCCGAGTTCGCCGCCTTCGTTGATCGAACCGGGGGTCTGGGGCGCCGCATGGCTCGGAATCCCGCCCGGAAACGAAAACTGTTCGAACAGCTTATGCATGCCGCGAGCGTCGTACGTAACGTCGCGAAAGTATTCGCTATACGTGCCTTCGAGGTACGCGTTCGCGACGATCGCGGGACCACCGTGACCGGGGCCCGTGACGTTCACGACGTCGACGTCGCGCGCGACTACGATGCGGTTCACGTGCGCGTAGATGAAATTCAGGCCGGGCGTCGTGCCCCAGTGCCCGAGCAAGCGCGGCTTGACGTGCTCTTTGGTTAGCGGCTCGCGCAGAAGCGGGTTGTCGAGCAGGTAGATCTGGCCGACCGATAAGTAATTAGCGGCACGCCAGTACGCATCGATCTTGCGCACTTCGTCCGGCGATAACGTTGGAGGAGAGGGCGCGAGCGTTTGGGTCATTTCGGCACCGCTGGGGGACGAGGAGGTCGCTCAGGCTTGCCGCGCAGAGGTGCAAAGACCTACGCACGCCGTTAATCGAACCATAAGGTGGCGACGCATCGCCCGCCCCCGCAACGCTACATTCGGCGGCCGCCGAGCATCACGAGCGCGGGCTTACCGACGAGCAGGTTGGCATCGCGGCTTGGGTCGCCGTTGAACGCGACGACGTCGGCCAGTAGCCCGGAACCCAGACGCCCGCGGTCGTTCGTGCCGAGAAGGTCCGCGGCTGACGACGTCGCGCTGCGCAGCAGATCTTCGGGGCGCATCCCCATCGATTGCAAGAGGCCGAAGTCGCGATTATTTTCCGCGTGCGGAAATACGCCGGCGTCGGTGCCGTATGCGAATTTGACGTTCGTCGCGATCGCGCGTTGCATGCCTTCGTTGCGCAACTTCGCAGCGCGATGCGCCTTGTCGAGGCTATCGGCGGGGACGTGATTGGGATTGCCCGGCTGCAGGATCGAATCGAGTGCCCAAATCGTCGGCACGAGATAGGTCGCGCGCTGTTGCATGGCATGCAGCGTGGCGCTTCCGACGCCCGTGGCATGCTCGATCGAGTGACATCCGCCCGCGACGGCGACCGAGATGCCACGATCCCCGTGACAGTGTGCCGACACTTTGCGTCCGAATTTGCCGGCTTCGTCGACGACGGCTTGGATCTCGTCGAGATTGAGCTGGGGGACGTCGAACGTATCGCCGTACGACAGCACGCCGCCGGTCGCCGTGATCTTGATGAGATCGACGTGGCGCTTCACGTGCGCTCGCACCTGTTCGCGGAAACCGTACGGGCCGTAGGCGGTACCCGGCCGTTCTTCGTCGTCGACATGAATCCACGGCGGCAGATCGTTTTGATCGCCATGACCGCCCGTTATCGATAGCGCCGTGCCGGCAGCGAGAATGCGCGGACCGCGCACCGCTCCGCGCGCGATTGCGTCGCGCATCGCGAGATCGATTCCGGCACCCCCACCGACGTCGCGAATCGTGGTGAAGCCGTTCGCGAGCATGGATTGCGCGTTGGCAATCGAGAGCAGCGCTGCTTCGGCGACGCTGCTCGCCGCTTCGTTCTTAGGCCCGAACGCCGTGAGGTACGTCGACGACACGACGTTCGCCGCGACGTGCGTATGCGCGTCGATGAGCCCCGGTAACAGCGTCGCATCGCCGAGATCGATCGTCGTCGCGCCGCTTCCCGCATCGCCGGAGGAGAGGGACGCGATCCGGTCCCCACGCACGACGAGCACGCCCGGCGCGTGCATCCGCACGCCGTCGAACATGCGCGCAGCGCGCAACACGGTGACGCCGTCGGGCGCCATCGTCGCGGTGCCCGCCTCGGCGAAGACGCGACGGGGAACGAAGAGCGCCGCGAAACTCGCGGCCGCGCCCGTGAGGAAGGCCCGCCGGCCGAACGCCGCTTCGGCGATCGCGTGCAGCCGAGCATTATAGGGAGCGTGCGGACAGCGACAAGCGGTGGCGCGCATCACGCAACGCTCGGTTGCACGCCCAACATACCGACCTCGTACGTCGCGAGGTCCTCAGCCGCGAACAACGGACCGCCGTAATGGCGGCGAACGACCGCGAGAGCGTCCTCCATTTCGGCCTCTATTTCCGGCGTGAAGTGCGACACGAGTAAGGAACGCACCGCGGCGTTCTGCGCCGCCTGACCGACCGACGACGGCTTGGCGTGAAGCTTGACGTGCATGGCGTCCCCTTCGGGTAGGGCGAGATCGTGCACGAGCACGTCCGTGTCGCGCGCCAACGCAACGAGCGACGGCGCCGCTTCCGCGACGTCGCCGCTGAACGTTATGGAACGCTCTCCAATGTCGATACGGTATGCCACGGATGGCATTGCGTCGTGGGGAATCGCGACGCTTCGTACCGAGACGCCGAGTTCCGGTAACGTTTGCGAGCGTAACGGCACGAGTTCCGGAACGAGTGACGACAGCGAACTGGACGCCTCGTCGACGGTGTAACCGAAACCTCGAAATGCGTTCATATAACTCCATGCGCCGTCGGCGCCAAAGAGCAGGTCGATGAAGCGGCGGGAGCCAGGATTGCGCTCGTTAGCGCTCGGTCCGGCGAAGGCCATCGGGCGCTCACGGCCAGCGGCGTACAGATGCGAGATCGCCGCCGGAAGCTCGCCCGTATGATCGATGTGCGTGTGAGTCAGCAGGATCGCTTCCAGCCCGCCGAGATCGATCGCAGCGCGTCCGAGCCGCTCGAAGATCCCACCGCCCGCATCGATCATCATCCGCGCGACGCCGTCGAGGGATATGAGGTAGCCGCTCGACACCCGTTTCCGGTTGGCGACCGGACCGCCGCTGCCCAAAACCGTCAACGTTACGCGCAAGACCCACTCCCAAGCGTGACGCAATCATTCGTCGCCTCGTTCGGCGCGGGTCACATACTTCCCATACAGGGGCAAAGCCAGGTAGCGAGAATCGCTAACGCATCATATGAGCCGCGCGCCTTGGCTTCTGGCCTGCGCGGCGTTTGCGCTCCTGAGCGCCGCGCCGTTGGCGGCGCACGGCGCAACGGACGACGGCGATCCCGTCGGCATCACGCCGGTTGCCGCGACGACGGAAGCCGTGCTCGAACGCACCATCGCCGCGACCGGCGAACGCCCCACGCGGGAGGCCGCAACCTGGACGATCGCCGGTAACGATCTCAGTGGCAGCGAACGCGATGTGCGGCTGGGCGACGACGAACGCTCGACCGTCGCAATGGGCCCGCTGTTGCGTACATCGGGCGTGTTCCACGGCCAGCGATGGCGTCAAACGTTCAACGGCCGCACGGTTTTAGAGAGCGGTCACGATCCGCGCAACGACCAAAGCGCGTTCGCACTCGTCGAAGGCGCCGCGCCGGACGCCCTACCCGCAGCGCAGATCCACTTGCTCGGTGAGATTCACAATCCGAAACGCTACGTGTTGCGCGTCGATTTTACGAGTAGCGTCGCCGAGTGGATCTTCGTCGACGAACACTCGAATCTCGTCGCGCGCCGAGAGTTCGTTACTGAGGGTCGGCGCGAGACGATCGAGTACGACGACTATCGGCCGCTCGGTACGTATCAAACGCCGTGGCGCATCGTCGCGCACGACGAGCGGCCGTACGATACGATGACGTACCGTAAGCTCGTCGACCGCAGCGACGTAACGGTCGCCGCACGCGACGTCGCCGTTCCCGACAACGTCCGCCGGCTGATCGAATTTCCGTCCGCGCGTCCGAGCGTCGATTTGCCGGCGCGCTTCATCGACGGCAAGATCGTCGTCCGCGCAACGGTCGGCGACGGCCGTGGCTTCGACGCAGCGCTCGACACCGGCTCGTCGGCCATCGTCGTCGATCGCCAAACGATCGACGACCTCGGCATACCGACGTACGGCCGGCGCAGCGGATTCTCTATGGGTCCCTACGTCAAGTCGTGGGCGATTCTTCCCAAGCTCGAGATCGGTCCCGTCGTGATGCACGACGTCGTCGTCACCGTCTTGCCGTTATCGCTCATCGTCGACGAGCGTACGCGCGTCGTCGCATTACTGGGCTTCGATTTTCTCGCCGACGCCGTCTTCCACATCGATTACTCTCACCGGCGCGTCACCGCCATCGAACCGTCCGCGTTTCATCCCGCCGGCACGGCGACGCGGGCACTGGCGGTTAATCTCACCGATGGCGTCCCGCGCACGAGCGTGGCGTTCGGCGGCGCGAGCGGCGACCGGTTCATCCTCGATACGGGCGGAAATCGCACTGTGGTGTTCTCCCATTTTGCGTCGCAACATCCGATGGCCGTTCACGATCTGGAGCTGACCGGCGACGAAATGCAAGACCCGCGCCATACGCGCGGATACGGCATCGGCGGCAGCCTCAACTTCGCCAGCGTCGTCATACCGGCGCTCTCGATCGGCGACCGCACGTTCTCGCGCATGTCCGCCTATCGCACGGTCGACGGCGACTTCAACGACGAGGCCGGCGACGGCCTCATCGGTTCGGACATCCTCAGCGCCTTCGACCTTTGGCTCGACTACGCTGAAAGCCGCGTGCTGCTCGCGACATAACCCGCGAAAGCGCGTTCGCGCGCTAGGATGGCTTCACGACTGCACTCGTCGTCGGCTGAGGGCGCGGGACGCGCGCGAGCGCGACGGCCAGTTCGTTGTCCATTTGGGTGGGCGTGAGATCGCCCGCGGACAGGCATGAAATCAGGCCTTGCTTATCGAGGAACGCGTGCGTCGGATACCCGGTGAAGCCGAGCGCGTCAAAGACCGAAGACGTCGTGTCGAGCGCGATCGGAAACGGGATTGCGTGTTTGTTGCGAAATGTGCGCGCCTGCTCCGGCTTTTCGGCGACGTCGATGCCGACGACGTGAACGGCATCGCCGTATTTGCGCCAAATAGAGACGATGTCGGCGGCCTCGCGATTACACGGTCCGCACCACGACGTAAAGAAGTTCAGCCATACGGGTTTTCCCGCGAGCTTGCTCAAGGTGAACAACGCGCCGTTACCGTCGAGCAGTTCGAGGTCGAAATCGTAGACATGTTCGCGCGCGTACTTCGTGATCGGCAGACACCACTCGCCGCTACGCGCGCCGCCGGCTCGAACCGGCGTCGCAAGGGTCCATGCCGCGCCAAACGCCGATAGACCGGCGGTAAAGGCCGCTCGGGATAACGCTGGACGCCGTTCGTTCGACGCGACGGACATGGCGCGGGTCGTTCGGTACGGTAACGACGGCTTCCCTACGCATCGCGGTCGGTCATATCGAGCAATTCGTGCTGGGTGTCCATGGCGCGCTGCGACAAGCGGAAAATGGGCGACCGCGTGAACGCCGACTCGCTTTGCGCTCCGGTGCGATGGTCGCCTGCGCCGCCGCTCGGAAGCGTGCGCGCGACGGCGAGTAAGACGGCATCGAATAACGATGGGACGAGGCGCTCCGCGAGCAGCGCGGCCTGCGCCTGCCACGAGATGACGACGCGCGCGGCGCGGCGCTCACAGCCGTCGAGCACCAGACGCGCGGCATGGGCGACGTCGACCGAGGTGAGCTGCGAGGCGTCGCCGGCCGCGAAGGCGGCGTATTCCGCTTTGGGGCGTCCGGCGAAGCGCGCTCGTGGCGGACTTCCGGTGCGCATGAGGCCAGGCACGACCGTCGTCACGGCTACGCCGTCGCGAGCCACTTCCATGCGTAATCCTTCGGACAGCGCATATGCCGCGAACTTACTCGCGCAGTACGGAAGCAGGTGCGGAACGACGACGCGGCCGCCGATGGAATTGACGTTCACGATGCGGCCGTCGCGCCGTGCACGCATCGCCGGCAAGACCTCGAAGATGGCGTTGAGCTGGCCGTAAAAGTTGGTCGCCATTACCTTCGTGAAGTCGTCATAGGTCAACGCTTCGAAGGGTCCGACCGAAATGATGCCGGCGACGTTGACGAGGACGTCGATCGGCCCGAGCGTGCGGACCACGTGCGCGATCGCACGTGAGACGTCGTCGCGATTGCGTACGTCGCAGAGCGTGGTCGCGAGTTCCGCCCCGCTCGAGGTGCGAAGGTCGTCGCGCGCCGCGTCGAGTTCGATCTGCGAGCGCGCCAGCACCGCCACCTTGGCGCCGCGCTTAGCGGCCTCACGCGCGATCTGCAAACCTAAGCCGCGGCTGCCGCCCGTGATGCACACCACTCTTCCAGCGACGGATTCGCGGCGCGAGCGCATAACGGCGCTGAGCGCGAGCGCCGCGATGACGAGCGCGAGGAAGCTGCGCGATCGGTTCATGGCGCTAGCGTACCCCGCCAGCGGCGCTCAACTCATGCCTCCGGCGTCCGATATTTCCAAGGTGAGTGCGGCGATGCCGCCGCTCGTGCTTCCGAGGTTCTGGTTTTCGCAATGACTAAGCCGCCCGCCCGTTCTGCCTCGCAATCGTGCACCGGCTGCAACGAAGCGTCGGCGCTAGGATTCGAATTCACCTTCGCCTTTCAACCGATCGTCGACATCGAAACGCGACGCGTCTTCTCGTACGAAGCGCTCGTGCGGGGTTGCGGCGGAGAAGGGGCATTTTGGGTGCTCGATCAGGTCACCGAACAGAACCGGTATTCCTTCGATCAGGCTTGCCGCAAAAAAGCGCTAACGCTTGCGTCGCGCCTCGGTATCCAGACCTACCTCAACATCAATTTTATGTCCAATGCCGTCTACCGGCCGGAACTCTGCATACGTTCGACGCTCGCCGCTGCCCGAAGTCTCAATTTCCCGACCGAGCGCATCATGTTCGAAGTGAGCGAAGGCGAACGGCTGACGAGCACGGAGCACTTGGTCGCCATCTTCAAAGAATATCGGCGGCTCGGCTTCACGACGGCGATCGACGATTTCGGTGCCGGCTATTCGGGCCTCAACCTGCTGGCCGATTACCAGCCCGATTACATCAAGCTCGACCTCAAGCTGATCCGCAACATCGATTCCGAGCGCACGCGCCAGGCGATCGTCCGTGCGATCGTCGGCGTGTGCCGCGAACTCGATATCGCGATTATTGCCGAAGGCGTCGAATACCAAGCCGAAGCGACGTGGCTCCGGCATGCGGGGATACGGTTATTCCAGGGGTATCTCTTCGCTCGGCCTGCGTTCGAAGCGCTTCCCGAGATCGCGCTCGAACCGCTAGCGGCTTCGGCCGTAAGCGCCGCTTAGCGGGCGGCGGCGAAGGAGCTGCTGGGCGCAGCGATCGCGCCGTCGAGCAGATCGACCGTTCGGCCGGCTAGCGGACCGGTGTTATTCGACCCGGCTCGTCTGCTGGGCCGTCGTAAGCAATACGTTGCGGAACTGCAGGATCTGCGTGCCGAGCGCTTTGACCTCAGCGGCCGGGAGCCGGGAGAGAAGCGGAAAGGCGTCGTCCTCTTCAGTGCGGATATGCCCGAGCACCGCTTGCCGCAATTGCGTGACCGACGAAACGAACGTCACATCGTCGCTTGCGTCGAGCGCGCGCTGCGCCGCGAAAACCAAAAGATTCGCCTCCGCCGTCTCGTGGAATAGCTCCATCGCTTCTTCCCGGCGGGCGGCAACTTCGGCCAGCGCCGGATAGACCAGGTTCTCCTCGATCGCGTTGTGCATCGCAAGCACTTTCTTCAACTCTTCGAGCGTCGATAAGCGCGTGCCGGGACTGCCGGAGACCAGACGCTCGAGCAGGGTCTCGATGGCGCGATGGTCGTGTTTGAGCCAGGCGATCGGATCGTCGTGACCGATATGTTCGACGTATGCACTCATGCGGCGTGCTTACCCGCCGTTGGACTCGGATAGTCGCAGGCGCACCTTCTCAGGCGCTTCCAAGCGAATCGGCGTACGATTCAATGACTATGAGAATACTACTCACGTCTCTCGCACTTGCCTCGGCGATGGCAGTCCCAGCCTTCGCCGAGCAAACTCAAACGGCGGCACCGCCCGGCAGCGGTGCGGCGTGGAGCGGCCCCTCGGCACAACAGATGGCGGCCATGCGTCAGCTGCACGATCAGATGCGCCAGATGCACGAACGCGCTCGCGCACAGATGCTGTCGGCGCTAACGCCGGCTCATCGCGAAGCGATTTCCGGCATCATCGGTCGCAACGCCGTCGCGTCGAATCCGGATCCGGCGGCCGCCGCGGCGCAGATCGACGCCCTACTCGGCGCGAACGAGAAGAGCGCGGTCATCTCGGTCGCGCAGAACCTGCGTGCGAGCACGCGTTCGCTCATGCAATCGGCACGAGTGCAGATGGAAGCGCAGATGCCGGCCGACGTGCGGGCGCGGATGCAGCAACACGAAGCCGCTCACATAGCAGAGCGCGCGCGCGAAGGCAGCGCACGTCAGCCGGATGCCGGACGGATTCTGCTCCATCTTGGTGCGGGAGCGGGCAAGTTCGGCGGCTCCGAGATGCACGAAGAGTTCGAAGGGCGTCGCTAAGCGCGCCCTACCATCCGTCTGAGCCGGGTTCGCCTTTGATCGGGCCGGTGAGATCGCGCGTGACCCAGCCGCCGTAAAAGCCGCCGGGTTGCGCCGCGACGCGCTCGTCGCCGACGTAACATGCGTCTAGCCGTGAGGCATAAAAGGCGAACCACCCGGCGATCCGTTCGTAACCCATCCCTAAGTCCGTGAGCGGTTCGGGATAACTCCAAGCACCGTCGCGGACCGGCCGTCCCCCCGCGTCGACGTCGTACGCGAACGCCACGCCTTTCCACTCACAGACGGTCCAGCGTCCGTTCGGCCGTAAAGCCTTCACGTCGCAGTCTTCGGGCGGGAGGTAATAACACGGGGCACCGGCCGTCTCGACGATGCGCCGTGCGCGCGAGGACGACGCGACGACTCGTCCAAGACGTTCGACCCGTACCGGCAACGCAACGTCCTCCAGGCGCGGTGGTCGCGGAAAATCCCAGACGGACTGCTGTCCGGGTCCGGGAACGACAATGTCCGTCGCTCGCGGGCGGCGACCGACGGCGAGGCGAGCGATACGGACGAGCGGCAAGAGTTCTTGCGGCGACGGTGGACGAGCGGGCATCATGCGCCGCTACTGCGGAGCGACACGAAGTACGCGATGGTCGCGCCGGCGACGACGAGGGTCACGAGCCAGCCGCCTGCCGCGAGCGGGCCGCGTACAGGCCGTCCCTCCATGATGCGCTTGTCGCTACCGACCCGCATCAGGAGGAACAGCGTTACCGGCGTAGCGATGCCGCCGGCGATGCTGGCGACGAATAACAGCTTGATCGGCGCGATCGGTAGCAGCGCGATCACCGTCCCAATAGCGATGGACAGCAGCAAGCTGATGTAGAACGGCTTGGCTCGAGCGAACGGTGCATCGAGGCTCTTTCGCCAACCGAACATGTCGGCCATCACGTACGCCGACGTACCGCCGAGCACGGGAACCGCGATCAAGGCCGAGCCGAAAAGCGCCACCCCGAAGACCAGCCCGGCATAGCGACCCGCGATCGGCGCGAGCGCGCGAGCCGCATCCTGCGCCGTTTCGACCGCTTGATGGTGCGCCCCGAGCGTGGCTCCAGTCGCGATGGTAATGAACCAAAACACGATTCCCGCAACGATAACGCCGAACGCCGCATCTGCCTGCACGAGCCCAAGCTGGCGCAGCGGCGGGCGTTCTTCACTCACCTCGATCGTTTCCCACACATAAGCGTAACTGGTGAGCGTCGTCCCAAGCAGCGCGATGGTCCCGGCGATGGCGTTCTGATTCCAAACGACGTGCGGTACGAGCGTCGCCCGCAAAACGTCACCCCAAACTGGATGCGCCATGAACGCTGCGCCGACGTACAGGACGAAGAGCAGCGGCAGGAAGCGCAGGACCGTCATTAGTTGCTCGTAACGTGCGAACACGAGCAGGCCGCTTGCGAGCAGCGCGAACGGCACGATGAAGATGCGATAGTCGGCGCCAGTAACGACCTGGAGCGCCGCCGCGCCGCCGCTCAAGTCGGCGCCGAGCGTCACGACGTTGACGGCGAGAATCGAAAGCATCGCAGCGAACGCCCAGCCGCGACCGTAATTGGCACGGACGCAATCTTCGAGGCCTTTACGCGACACGGCACCGACACGCGCCGCAATGGTCTGGACGATGACGAGCATCGGGATCACGAGTAGGACGAGCCAGCCGAGCGCGTAGCCCGTCGTCGAGCCGATGACGGCGAGCGTGGCAACGGTCGTCGGATCGTTGTCCGACGCTCCCGAAACCAAGCCGGAACCGAACGAGAATCCGCGCTCGCGCGTTACGGCCACGACGATTCGGCCGAATGCGCGATCACCATCTCGCGAATTTCACACCCTTGCGGTTGCATCAGTGCGAAGAGGACCGCGTTCGCGACGTCGCTCGGCTGATTGAGCTTCGCATCGGCCGGAGGTTTGTACTGTTCGGTACGTCCGTCGAAGAACGCCGTATGCATGCCGCCCGGAACGAGCAGCGTCACGCCCACGCGCTCTTTGAGTTCTACGGCGAGTGCACGCGTGAATCCGACGACGCCGAATTTACTCGCGCAGTACGCCGTCGCATCGCCGACGGCTTTGATGCCGAGCGTCGAAGCCACGGTAACGACTTTGCCGCGAACGCGCTCGAGATGCGGCAGCGCGGCGCGAACCAATGCTGCCGTGCCGAGCAGATTCACGCCGATGACGCGCTCCCATTCTACCGCAGGAACGCTGCCGAAGGGCCCGCACGAATCGGTGCCGGCATTGGCGACGACCGCATCGATGCCGCCGAACCGCTCCGCAATCTCCGCCACGGCGCGCTCGACCGCCGGCCGATCTGCGATGTCGACGATTCGGTGCTCCACGTCCGCGCCGGGCGCGCGAACGTCGAAGACGATGGGGCGGCCGCCGCGCGCGATCGCGGCGTCCGCAATTGCCGCTCCGAGCCCCGACGCGCCACCGCTAATGATGACCGTGCCGATCGTACCGGCCAATGGGGCATCGGCCGGTAGGCGTAAGGTGGCTTCCACGATATGACCCTTTCAAGACGAGCGTCGACCTAAGACCCTGCGGATTACCCGCAGTCGCCGCTTTGTACCCAGCGCGCATCGTGTCGCGCAGAGGGCGCACGATGCAGCTTTGAAAACTTACCCGAGCGGCGTATTTTGGTCGTAGATTAACCGCCATTCACCGTCGTCCTCGCGCGCGAAGACGAGCGAAAGCAGGAAGCGCACGGGTGCTTCCTCCGCAGCGTTGCGATACGTCACGTCGATGAGCGCCACACCGAAATCCTCGCCGCTGCGCCGCCATACTTCTCGCCACTGGAACGACCACGGTTCCGGCGCCGCGAACCACGCGCGGTGGGCGTCGACAATGTTCGCAAAGCCTTCGGTGACGACGCCGCGGGGACCAACGACGCACACCGGTCCCGGGCGCGAGACGGTACGACCGAAGCGCTCTGCGTCCCGGGCGTCCAGCGCGTCCAGATGCTCGTGAAGGGCAATTTCGAAACAATCGACGGCTGACCTCATCGCCGGCGATCTTCGCGACGAGCGACGCGCGATCAGTTGCAGCGGACGCGTTCGTTTGCCGTCAAAGCGCTAAGGGTGGGCGAGCCGTTCGTCGTGGCACGAAATCCGGAAGCCGATAGCTCGCTTCCGTATCTCATGTGCCTGCCGATCGATGGCGGCGTATGGCTTAAAGCTCGCGAGACTTGGCCGCGGTCGAGCCGCGTCTATTGTCATCCAGCGCAAGACGTCGAACGCGAGGCCCTCGTCGTACTGGAAACCGTCGCGGTGCTCGACTGCACGCGGCGCGGTCCGGTCGTCGACCTCGTGCTCGACCGGGCGCAAAACCGGCGGGCGCAGTTCGTCTTCACACAAGCGCGCGGGCGTCCCATGATCTTCTGGCAGACGCCGAAGGCCGCAGCGAACGCGCGGCCCGGGCTGCGCGTTCCGCGCCAAGCCGGGCGAGGGCTCGAGCGCATCGCAATCGACACCCGCGAGCGCTACGGCTACTCCTTCAAGGGACGCGACGTGCCAACGGAACGTACGGCCTTAAGGGCCGGAGATTACGCCGGGTTCGTCGCAGGCACGGCGGTCGCGGTGGTCGAGCGCAAGGCGATGGACGACTTCTGCACCTCGCTCGTCGACGGGACGCTCGGCTTCGCGATGGTCGATCTCGCGCGTTTTCCAACCGCGGCGGTCGTCGTCGAGGGAACCTACACGCGATTATTGCGGCGCGGTTTGGTCGACGGCGCGTGGCTCGGCGAACTGCTGGCGCGGCTGCAAGTGTGTTACCCGGCGGTTCCGATCGTCTTCGCGGAGACGCGTATGCTCGGTGAACGCTCGACTTTCGAGTTCTTCAAGGCCGCCGCTGCCGAAGCGAAGCCTTCGGAGGCGACGACGGTCGAAGTCGACGCTCCGTTGGCAAAGAAGCGGCAGCGCGCGACAAAGCGTGGGGACGCTCACTAGCCAGCAACCGGGCTTCCGTAAGACGGCGCGCGAAGCGACGCGCGTGACGATACGATTTTCGCTCGCCGCGCTCGTGACGTTTCCGCTGGCGCTCGCGGTGGCGTCGGCCGCGCGTGGCGGCCAAGCAGAACGCTTATCGACGACGACCGACCAGCAGCAGCTCAACGTAACGATCTATAACGGCGTGACGTCGCTCATCCACGACCGGCGGCGTGTGACGCTCGACGCCGGCCGAAGCTCGATTGCGTGGCGTGACGTCAGCGCCAACATGGACGCAACGTCGGCGATCGTCGACGACCTTACGGCGCCCGGCGCGACGACGGTTCTGGAGCAGAATTTCAACTTCGATTTGCTGAAGCCGTCGGCACTGCTCGATAAGTACGTCGGGCGGCAAGTCACCGTCGTGCATGAGAAACCCGTCTTCGGACGTCCGAATAGCGAAACGGCGACGTTACTTGCAAATAACGACGGCGTCGTGCTGCGATATCGAGATCGCATCGAAACGGGGCTGTACGATAGCCATATCGTCTTTCCGGCAATTCCGGAAAACCTCCGTGATCGTCCGACGCTCGTCCTCGACGTCCACAATGCAAAGGGCGGCACGCACGACCTCGACCTGAGTTATCTCACGGGTGGACTTGGCTGGCAAGCAGACTACGTCGGGGTTGTGTCTCCAAACGAGGACCGAATGAACGTCAACGGGCTCGTGACGCTTACGAATACGACGGGAACGACGTATCCGAACGCGCGTCTGCAACTGGTCGCCGGAAACGTCAACGTCGTACAGCCGCAGTTGCGATCCATCAGGCGAGTCATGGCGCGCGGTACCGGCGAGGCGATGCAGCAAGAGAATTTCTTCGAATACCATCTTTACACGCTCGATCGTCCTACGACGGTCGCCAACGCACAGACGAAGCAAGTCGCCTTACTGTCCGCGAAGAACGTCCCGATCCGCAAGACGCTCGAACTCCGCGGCTCGGAATCGTACTACTCCAATCAGAACGCCGACCTTGGCGCTAAGCTTAACATCGGCGTGTATATAACGTTCGTCAATGAGGGAGGGCAGCTCGGCGTCCCGCTTCCCGGGGGTACGTTTCGACTGTACAAGAACGACCGGCGGGGGACATCGCAATTTCTCGGTTCGGACCAAATCGACCACACACCGCGCTATCAGCCCGTGCGCCTACATCTCGGCGACTCGTTCGACGTCACGGCCAATAAGAAGCAGACGGACTTCAAGGGCCTGGGCGGCTGTACGTACGAGAGTTCGTACCGCGTCGCAATATCGAACGCAAAGGATCAGCCGCAGAACGTCCTGGTCGTCGAGCCGATTCCGGGAACGTGGTCGATCCCGTCGGAGAACCTAGCGCATACCAAAACGTCGAGCTCGACGGCTACGTGGTCGCTCAACTTACCCGCGCGCAAAAGCGTCTCCCTCGAGTACACGGCTCACGTCAGCCTCTGCATTTGATCCGTTTCCGACGACGGCGTTTTGCGCTTACGATATAAATTTTACCGATGCGCTTGCGAAGAGCCTGCAAATTAATCATGACGGCTCAAATCGTGTCTCGAAGATTGTTAGCACGCCATCCCATATCAATCGCTTACACGACGAACGGACTGCTATAAACACTACCGAGTCCGATCGGAAATACCGTGTCGTTTACGTACGACAGCGTGAACGAACCGCTATCCGTCATCCCGGGATGGTATGCAGCATGATCGAATGTTGCTGAAAAACGACGCGATGAGCGAGCGCCAGAGTACGGCATGGCAACGTTGCACGACGCAGGAGGCGGTCGAACTCGACGACGGCGCGGGCGCTAACGGAAATGTGTTCGCCTATTACAACGGCGCCCGCTGGTACATGCCGGAGTACACGCGGTACACCCAAATGGATCCGGCGGGCTTCGTCCCCAGCAGTGTTTTCAGTCCGTATGTATACGCGCTTAACGACCCGGCAAATATCATCGACCCGACCGGCAACGGTGCTCTTGGCGCTATTATGGGAAGCGCGCTTCTCGGCGCCGTTGGAGCCACTGGGGGAGCGCTTGTAGGAGGAGCTGGAGGTGGCGCCGCGGCGACGCTAGTTGGAGCGACGCCAGTTGGAGCCGTTGCGGGGTCAATCTATGGAGAAGGGCTCGGCTTCGCAGAGGGAAGCACACTTGGCGCCGGCGCCGGGAGTTGGCTCGAAGACGCCCTCAACTCGGCGTTCAATGCTCTCTCCAAAAGTAGCGATTCGAGCGGGAATCGGAACCGAAGCGCGAGCGCATCAGCATCCGCGCCCTCTCAAAATGCACAGCAATCTTCGAACAATGAGCCACCCGAATCACCAACCGTTGAAAGGCGCGGTGAACCGGTCAACGTGCCCCGTGTCACAAATCCTGACACGTCAATTGGCGGGCGAGATTTTACCGGGCATGCCATAGACCTGCAGGGGCGCGGTGTCCCTCCATCTGCCGTTGAAAATACGATACGTACTGGGACGGCCAGTCTTGACCCGATCGTTGGCTGCCTCCGCTTTTACGATCCAGTAAACAACCTTACCGTAATCACCGAACAGGGCGGAGCAGTAATTACAGTGATTACTAGTAAACTATGATACAGCAAGCTGACAGGTTATTGCTCGATCAGATACGGCAGGCGATTAGCGCCTACCGATTAGATAAAACGGATATTGGGCCCTTAGCCGACAAATTGCTGACGCTACGAGATGGCCTAACGTTTGAGGATCGAGTGTGGTTTTACCAGTTGACGCAACATATTGCAACGCTCGATTCGGCGTCGACATTCGTTCCGGAAGGTGCTCCGCAAGAGCGCCAGTTGTACGCGGCAATCACAGCAGCAGCGGATAGTCTCCTTGCGTTAGTTGAACAAAAGTCGAGTACCTGAGCGACCGTGTCAAGTCTAGACGGTACTACGGTGCTTGGCCATGGTTGAGCAATCGCCTCGGTTAGCGTGGGCAACAAAGCCATTTGGCTGCGATAAGAAGATCTGGTCGCAACATTGCGGCGCGTTTCGCGCCCGTGTTTGCTGGGTTCGCCTTATCCGTAACGTTGCCGGGAAGGAGGTGGTCGAACTCGACGATGGGGCGGGCGCTAACGGAGATGTGTGCGCCTACTATAACGGCGCTCGCTGGTACATGCCGCAGTACACGCGGTACACACAAACGGCCCCGGCGGGCTTCGTCCCTAGCAGCGTTTTTAATCCACACGCCTACGCGCTCAACGATCCGGCAGACATCACCGACCCGACGGGGCTTGACGTATACGTGGGATTCCATGCCGTCGCACGCATAAGTGGCCATCTGTTCTTCATTATCAACGATGGTCCGGGCGGAGCTCAGGGGAATCTTGCCAGCACTATAAGCGGCGAACCAAGTATCCCGGGGTTTGGCGGATGGCTGCAATCACAGCCAAACGCTGACCTGCGAAGCATGGACGGTACCCTTAAACTTAATGTTCCAGACGCGTGCGCGCAAAGCACCGCCGATTATCGGCTGCGCGCGGGCGAGCGAAACTATAGGGAATTCCATAACACTGCCGCTCCCTACTTGTATCTCTCGGCAAACTCGAATTCATTTTTGCACGGGCTTGGAAATGCCGCCGGCATCGCTCTTCTTACCAGCCCGGCCACTTTATTCGGACCAGGAACGCCCGCATTTTATCCTGGTTACAATCAGCCCCTGACGCCTTTTGCTTTCGCGCCTTCCCTCGTACCGAATCCCATTCCCGGTACATCAGCGTCACAATGAGGAGGCGATGGTGGCGATTGATAATTTTGACCACCTTCCTGACCATCGTGGTTCTAGCTGGCGTCTACCTCCGCCAGACTTCGGTTGCGCAGTACGAAGTCGAACAACTCGTGCGCAAAAATCCACCTGGCACGCCGTTTCAACAGGTCCGATCATACGTGCTACACCACGGCTACGAACACGAGTACGCAGACGGCGGGAAAACTTTTGGTTATCGTGTATGGATTTATGGCTCGCGCCTTCCGACCTTAATAGTCGTCGACGTATATTTCGTAAAATTCGAATTCGATCAAAAAAAGCGCGTTGCGAGCTCAGCCTTTCACCGCTATGCAGAAGGATTCTAG